>Ga0316189_10000759_pt1 | contig 32322 bp, 39 predicted proteins | sample LowCovwburrow_MG_FD_204930 | JGI IMG/M metagenome (GOLD analysis project Ga0316189, IMG submission 204930) | Coastal sediment microbial communities from Maine, United States - Lowes Cove worm burrow | ecosystem: Environmental > Aquatic > Marine > Coastal > Sediment | place: USA: Maine...
CGGTCCCTGTTTGTCACCGCTGACATGCTCCATAAAAATATGGTCGTCAGGTACGTCCGCTTTTCGCAGCGCACTAAGCTGCAAATCGAGATTTTGATCATCCGTGGATACGCGGGCATAGCCCACAAAACTCCACTTAACAGCATCGTCAGTCATGCCGTGACAACTCCCTCATCTATTACATATTCCGTTTTTCGACGAATTGGTAATACGCTATTTTTGAGAAGTTGTCAGGGTTTGTTGGCAGGAATAGGAGAGAGATAATGGTTCAATTAGTTACAAAGCAAGAAGCTATCGACGTTGCTTTCATGCTCGTCAAAGAGTTCTCAACAGATGCCAGCCCACAAGATGTAGCGGACATTCTAGCCGAGGTTCACCAGCACACTGTTTTTGATGATGTCGCCAATGAACGCGAGCGCCAAGACGAAAAATGGGGCGGTCCAAAACATGACGATGACCACTCAACACATGACTTTTGCCGCTGGATTAAAAACTATGCTGGTTGGGCTGACCAGATGGCCGATGGCGGCTCATATGATAAATCTCGCCGCCGTTTAATTCAAGTTGCCGCCCTCGCTGTTGCTGCCATTGAAAGCATTGATCGTTGGGAAGCCGAGCGGGCTGGCATTAGACGCCCACTTGATGGAGGCAGTGATGAATAGGCAGCCGATAGGCGATGTGTGGCATGAGTTCAATGAATTCAATGCCATAACATGGCCGAGAACAGATAAGGCACCTTCAGGGAAATCATGGGCAACTCTCAGGCGCGGCGGTGAGATTGAAAGCCTTGACTTCGGGGAGATAAATGCGCTCTCGGCGGAATTCTGGGCTGAATGTGACGTGAACTATTATGCAGACCCCGTAGACTTATATTTTGTCAACAAACCCCCTCAGTCTGTCGGAGGTGATGATGCTTAAATTCTGGAAATGGTTACGGGCCTTTAGCGAACAGAAAATTCGTGATGCTCATATGCAAATTCACCATAGCGAAACGAGATGTCCGCATTGCAATACTTGGTCTTCGCTTATGGATAGCCCGACAAGATTTGAAGAGATCGCGGGTGGTTTCTATCGACAGTCATGTGGCCAGTGTCCGGGCGAGGCTGTTTTCGATTTTAACACGCCAGTGCCTTTGATGGTTGAAAAGCATTCCAACAAACCCCGGAGACAAATAATGGCATATGCCCAAACAAAATTTGGTACGGGAAAACCTGAGTTATACGAGGTTAATTTCGACGGCGAGACAATCAACATTGAAGATGTGATGAATGCCACTGGCCTATCGCTAGAGGTTAGCCTTTGGGCCTCTTTGGTGGAGTCCGTTGAGGAAGTCATGGAAACCGTCAGTAAAGGCCCCTCGCAATCTGGAGAGAAATAATGTGCGGACGTGAACCAAATCAAGCCAGCGATGACCGCTATCTTGCCCGCGAAATTGATGAATTAATTGAGGCCCAAGACGACATGACTTTCGCCTCACTAATGAACGCAGTCGCTGCTTCAGGCATCTATCTGAACCCACGAGGTGAAGAGGTTGCTACCAACCGTGTTGAGACGGCCTTGCGGCGTCACAGAGAGGCTATGGCGGGAGCTGCGCAAACAAGCTTGTTAGACCTGACCAACAAATGCCCCAACTCGACGGAGGCAGATAATGGATGAGCTTTACGAAATCATTGAGCGCGGGCTGTCCCTATGTAGCCGTGGTCGGACCCTCAATGCTCAATGGGAAAAGTCGGGAAGCGGCACACCCAAAGCATGGGCCGATGAAGTCTATGACGACCAATTGACACAATGGGAGATTGACGCTCGCAAATTGGTCAACAAACGCCCCGTTCACTGCGCCACATTTGATGAGCAAGTGATATCTGAAAAAGACCGCGCCAAAGTCGGTGACATTCTTGACAGCTTGGGCACACCTGACAAACAACGCCCGCTTTCTGAGGCCAAAAAGTGACTGTTATTATATTCATTTTATGTGGTGCTGGCAGCGGATTATTGGCAGGCATAATAGCGAAAGCGCCCGGAAACAATCTAAGACGGGGGCCAACAGATAGAACCCGTTAACAAAAACCAAAATTTCTGCTAAACATCACCACTCGGAGGGCATACCGATGGCACGATTAAAAGACAAAATTCGATATCTTGTAATAATTCCCAACGCTGATGGCAGTTTTCGCGCCTACTGGCGGCCATCCACATATCTGCGGCAGCAACACGGCTGGAAACAGGAATGTCTGGGCACCAGCCTTGGTCAAAACGACTTGCATGATGCAAAAAGCCGCGCCATGGAACTCAACGACCAGATGGATGCCTGGCGCCGCGGCGATCAGCCAACCAACACCGGTGTTGCCCGCGCCGCGCGCCAGCAGCTGATGATGGATCATTTGATTGATACTTGGTTGCGCTCGGCTGAATTTTCCGCGCTCGCGCCGTCAACCAAAAGATTTTACAGCGCCCACGCACCAATAGTGCAGGCCTGGGGCAAAGATATCCCGGTCAGGGAAATCACAGCCAGCATGGTTCACGGCCTCTACCGCGAATTTGCCGCGCACCACCCGCGAAAGGCGCAAGCGCTTGTGCAAACCGGGCAGGCGGCCTTCACATGGGGCACGCTCAACGCATCGCAGATCGGCAAGGGTATGCCGCAAAGCGTTAATCTCAGTCCGTTTGCCAGGCAAAAAATGCATCACAAGCCCAAAAAGGGCGCCATATGGTCGCCGGCGGCAATCACGGCCATCGTAGAGGCCTCGGATACCTACCAAAACAAAGACGGCGTCACCTATCACAGCATCGGCACCGCGGTTATGATCAACGAATGGGTCGCGCAGAACACCTGCGATATTATTGCCCTGCAGCGCGCATGGTATGTGGAAGGCTCAATTGATTTTGCCCGCTCCAAAACCCAAATTGGTGTCAAGGTTCAGCTGCCGGCCGCCGTGCAAGCGCGGCTTGAACAAGAACGCACCCGGCAATTGGCGCGGAACCTGTCACCCATGAGTTTGCTGGTTTGTGACGGCTCGGGTATGGCGTGGCGGTACCGGCATTTTTGCCGCGTGTTTGCAAAAATTCGGGACTTTGCGGCAAAAACCAACCCCGGTATCAGCAGTGAGATTACCGGCCTGCATTTCAGGGAGTTGCGCCACACCGGGGCCACACGAATGGACGAAGCAGGGGTGCCGCGCGCCCAAATTGCAGCGGTGATGTGCGTTTCAGTGGATACCGCAAACAACATCATCGACAGATACAGCAGCCGCACAAATAAAATGGCAGACGCTGCTATCGAGAAGCGCATCGCCTTTGAATTGGCCGCAAAAAATAAGTAAGTTTTTCTAATGTGCACGCGAAGTATCAGATGCAAAACCAGAACGAAGCAAGCACAAAAAGTCTACCGTCTGGGGTTAAAAAAGTCTACCGCGCAATAATATTACAAAATTAACTTTTAATAAACTATTGAAAATAAAGGAAAAAATGGTGCCGGCACCAAGATTCGAACTCGGGGCCTGATGATTACAAATCAACGGAATAATAATATATTTCAATGACTTAGGTTTTTAATTATACCAAAATATCCATTAAAAAACGCCAAAAGTCTACCGCGTGAAACCATAACAGTCTACCGCAAAAATAAACAAAGATATCTAATTTGAAAGAAACGATATCTGAAGCCAGAAAACTTTCATAGATCCTCGCGTTATCACTTCTAATGGTTGAGCCCAAATTTTACAGTATGACGCCGCGGGTAATGTCGTTGATTTATTGCATTCCTTACAACCAAACCGACCGCCATTCCTATTAGGGGATAGGAAAAATACTTTGCAAAAAGCATCAATATTACAGCAGAGATAAAACACATAACCGCGGATAAATATAGCTTATCAATTTCATTACCGGATGGCCTTAATCGGAAGGCACAAAAAACTATTGTAGCTAGTAATAGCCCAAATCCCAATAAGCCAGTATCAACCCAAGCCGACAAAATATTGTGCACATAGTATCCGTCCCGATATTCTCCGTAGCTACCCAATATAGGGCTTTGCATTATGGTACGCCAAGCTTCAGGAACTAACTCGGAGCGCGCAATAAATGAATCATCAGCCGTTAATGTTAAAAGCCCCCAAACACGGCTATCAGGAAACCAAGAATTTAATATAAATGTAAAAATCCCTAGAAAAATGGCGGAAAACAAAATCATCTTCATGAAGGATTTACCGCTTGGCCCGCGGCGTAAAAATTCAACAGCGATAGTGGAAAAAACAAAGGCGATAATCTCTGAACGTGCCCCTACAGCAAAAAAAGTTGCCAAAGTAACCGAGAGAACAGTCCATTTTAATTTTCCATCAAGATTAGGCATCACAAAAAATGACATTGCTAAAATAGCCATTGCAACGGCCTGATAATTAAAGCGAACAAAAACCAAGTCCAATATCCCGCCAACAGACAAAATAGGAGATGTCCACAATATCAATGCAGAAATCATAATTAACGCAGCCACTATCCTGTGAAGCGAACGACTATCTATGTTAGCCGGCCAATGTCGGGCCATGAGATAAAGTCCCAACATTTGAATAAGACCAGCCATATGTGATTTTTCTACATTTTCGCTTGCCTCTCCAAAAAGAAGCGACAGGAAAAACACTAACAAAAATCCAAAAAATGTCACGCGGGAGGCTAGCGCATATTGTTTATACCGCATAAATGCTGCGCTGGACTTTAATGCCAAAATGGGAATACACAAAGCCGCGAGCAGTGTTAATCCACCAGGAAACTGGAAATTTGAATAGCCCGCAAAAAAAAGAACCTGCGAAACCACAAAAGCAGGAAACAGTATATAGAATGCGGTAACGGCAGGGTAAAATCTTAGCATGTTTTAGTTTTCTAGGTTTTGTAAAGCTATTTTAAAATACACCGCGGCCAGATTACCTCTATAGCTGAAAGACCACCAGCTTTTATTTTACGCTATAATTGGCGCTAATGATTGGCAAAGCACTATGGTGACACGCGTAACGGCTTGCTTATTAAAATACCAACCGACACCAAATGCTCCCGAACCAAAGCCGCTTATGCGTCGGCCTGTTGATCCGGGTAAGTTGATGACTTTGGACGCTTTGGTGCGACAGGCCGTTTAGGCATCACCGGACGCTTAGGTTTTTTCGGTTTGTCCGGTGCATCCGGTTTTTTTGGAAATTTCCAGGCCATCAGCTTCCCAGTATTTTCATTATTGCATCAGTGAGCCCGGGAATATTGTCACCAATTTTTTCTGAAATAACCTTATCCACTTCAGCGCGTAGCGCCTGGCCTTCAAATGCTTTGATGCCGGAGCCAGTAAAATTCAATATTGTTTCACCGTTATTGAGCGAAATCGCGATATCTGACGTACTCAATTCCTTGCCATTAGTATAGGTCACGTCAGTGATCTGCCATTCACCTTCTGCGGTCTGGTTGCCGCTGACCTGCCAGCGTTCAAGGCCTGCATATTGCTGCTTGTTCATGCCCAGCGCGCCGCATGCAGAAACAGTTAAAGCCAATAAGGCGATGAGGCTAAATTTGATAGAGTGTAGCATGGTTGTTCTCCTTTTAAATTGTGTGGGGCTGTTCCTAGCCATTGCCGTCCATTGAGCGCGAAGCTGTCTTGGTGGATTGAGGGTCAGGAATTGACTTGACACGCGCTGTCGGTCCATCACGGTTGGCTGCGTGGCCGTAATTACCTGCTAGCGCGTTGGTAACGACATGCAGGCTGGCAGCAAGTTTGCCAAAAAAGCTTTCAGCCTTTGGTTTTTTCCACAGCGCCGCCAACTGCGCCGCCGCACCGATAACCGCCAGCAACACCACAAGCCAGGCCTCAACGGTTTCTATATCGATCATAATCAACTCCTCTCACGGGTTAAAAAAAACAGCGAGCAATACAACCAGAACAGCACCTTGTCCGGTGATAAATGCCCAAAGTAGCCTAGTGTGCTTTGCGTCCTGCGATGTCCGGTGTGTGTCCATGTCTTTTTCCAGCTTGGCGGTTTTATTAAAAAGGGTTTTTATATTGGCAGAGATTTGGCCGCGCCACTCAGCTTGAGACATTTTCTCTGCATCGTTTGTTTGATCGACCATCAAAATTCACCTTCAATCAATCGGTGAGCCACAAAACAGCCAAAATGCTCGCGGATAATGTTGTTACTTTTTTGCATGATCGTCTCGCTTTCCAGATAGTTCAAATTGAACCAATTATTTGACGCGGCGATCTGAATCCGGTTAGGAGTATCGTGGCCATGTCACTACCTACTTTAGTGGTTTGGTCAGGCTCCGCCGGTATGCCTAGTGCTGGCGGCGCCGCTACTTTAATCTGATAGTTTTACGACCGTATATTTAACCGTCCAGTCGTATACTGCAGCACCGCCAGAGGTTAAATAAAATCTGGCAGTGTTCCCACTAGCGGCCCAATTATATGTTCCAGCATAACCTGCGCTTGGCTCGTTATATAGAATACCAACGGCGCCTTGTAATGTGGCCCCGCCGCCGCCGTCGCGGTAAAAAGTGGCGCATTTTTTAAACCCTACTCTTTCGCCAGAACCCGAAAGTTTTCCTATACCTTCCGCTGTAAGAAGGTATGTACTTTCGTCTTCGAGGTTGCATTTCCACCCGGTAACGTTAGCGGTACTTGTGCTTTGAGAAACAACTGTAACCGGCGTCCCCACAGAGCCGATATTTCCAAGATCAAAATAAGCCGTAGCATCATCGCCATACGTCGGGTTTGACGGAAAAGCAGTGAAGTCATCAACAGACCGAACGCCATTCGTCGCATATCCTGAGACTTTCAACGTGCCGTGAATGCCTACCAAAGCGCCGGAATTTTCACTGATAATGCCGTACAACATGTTAGAGCCGCTGTCGGTTATATCTGCATCGTACATATCAACTGTTGCGGTTGCGCTTGCTACGCTGATACCGCTGTGTAAGCCGGCGGTTGAATTGGCTTTTCGGATGATGGGATATAGTCTAATTCCGCTGCTGTTTGTAGCATCAACTAAAATCCCGGCGCGACCCGACCCATTAGATTGGACATGGCACTCAAGGTCACTAAGGTTATCACCGGACAAAACCAGCGCATGCTGGGTGGAATTATAGGCAACAACATAGACTGAACTGGACCGCACATTTTTTTCAACTGATACGCCACGTTGACAATCAATCGCTATAATCTGGTAGTATCCATTTTCAATGGAACCAGTGCCTGTCGTTTGAATCGCCAGCGCCGCATCCAAAGCGTTTGAACAGGTAACACCGCTAACGATACATCCGCGGATTGCTTGGTTTGGTGTTCCCGATTGAATTTTGATACTATTAAGCGCAGTGCCATCGATGGTTCCGCCATTGATGTTCACATGGGTTTGCGCATAAATTCCGTGTTGGCCGGCAATGTCATGGATATTCGGATTTATAAGGTTGGTGCGACTGGTGCCGGTGAAACCAGAATATCCCTGCAGGACAACACCCTGCGCTGTGCCACTAATTTTGGCACTAATGGTTAAATACTTAATCTCGCCGTGCGTTGCATCGTGGGTAGCAAACACGCCCATTTGAAAGTTAGAGCCCGCATTAATTGTCTGCGAATAGGCGTGCGTTCCCTCGATGGTCACACTGTCTTCAATGGTGTTGTGGTCACCGCCCGTCATGGCCACGCCAGCGTGCGCCCAATTGCGTATGTTCAACCCGCGTACTGTGCAATATTTACAAGCATACATGTCAATACCCCGGTCAAAATGACCGTTGCTCGACCAAGCGTTATCGTAATTGCCGGCGCCGTAAAGTATACCATCGCCGTCAATGGTTGTACCAATGGCTGAGGTCAGCCGAAAACATGGCTTGTTATCAGTTATTTGGTTAATCTGGCAACCCGCCGCCACCGTAACGCGGCAACTACTTGGCACATCAATGGCGTCGGTGATTTTGCAGGCACCGCCACTGATAACCACATGCGGGGAAGCATTAACTAGCCGTTGCAGGGCAGCGGTGTCATCGGTTGAATTGTCGTGCTTCACGCCAGCCACCGCGCTAAAAATTAAATCTCCTGAAAGCAAATGCCAGCGTCCGGTGCCGCCTTCGTCGGCAGCAAAAACAGTCACACCGGTGACGGTCGCTGTCGACGCAGCACGCCATTCAAAAACCGCTTGTCCTTTATCGCCCTGCGTAGCGTAAGCAAGATTGAAAATGCGATCGCCGTCGTGCAAGCCAGAAATTAACAGTGCTGTCATGGCAGCGCGCGTGCTGACTTTTTCAAGATTTTGCAGACTAAAGTTACCCAACGCCTCGTTGATTGCATCCTCGATAAGATCGGCGGGTGGCCCAACAGCCGGTGCGCCGCCAGCGTCAAATTTAAGCAACTTACCCTGCCTATCCGCGGACAGAGGTAGCTCCATTGCAACAGCCAAATCACCCCGGGCGCGGTGCAGTGTAGTGGCCCTTATTCCGGCGGCCTCTTGCGCTTTGAGCATTACATCATCTAACCCGGCTTCAAGCTGGCTTGCAGGGTTGCCGCCGCTTTCGGTAAAGGCCTGTGTCTGGGTGCCGCCGCTATCGCGCCATACCTCCAGGTAACCTGTCGCAAGTGGCGAAGTGGTAGTCAAAACACCGGCGCCGCTATCGCCAATGCCCGAGAGGGTATAGTCAGCGGTCAATACCAGCGTGGTGGAAACTTTCGCGCTGGTGTCATGATGGACAGCCTTGATATGGCTATCGTCTTTGTAAACAATGCCAGCAAGCGAAAACACCGCGGTAGACCCGTTGGTGGAAAATTCACGGCTGGTATCAGTAAGAGCGATGGTCATGCAATATCTCCTAGTTACCGTTAGCGGCGTTGGCGATGTCCGGTGCGCGCGCAGGCGTGGCCTGCCCCGGAGCCCACCAGAAACCGGTTGAAAAATCTTTCTGTGCCGCTCGTGCCCGGCGGCGATTGGCCGCGGCCGCCTTGGCGGGGTCGGCCCACATATCCAGCCGGTCAAAAATATTGCGCTCAATCGCCAGCCGCGTGTACCAAAGGCTACTGCCCGGCGTGTGTTTGCGGGCAAAGCGCACCGCCTCGCGGCCTGCATTTGTTTTCTGCCCGTCCAGCGCCTCAAGCGCGTTGCCGATAGTTAGCTCGCGGGCATCGTCTGCGGCCTGCACCACAGGACCGGCAAGCGTTTGCGCGAGGCCGCCACCGAAACGGTTGATATCCGAGAACAGGAAATCGCCGAAAATGCCCAGTCCGCCGCCCTGCAGCATGGCAGCACCCCAGAAGGCAGCACCCTTGTCGCCCACCATGGGGCGCGGATCGCGGCCCTTGGCCATTTCTTTCATTTGCATGGCCATCCCACCCATAAGAGTAGCTGACACCATCAGGTCGCTCAGATAACCGAGCCCCGCGGCGCCGCCGTTACGCTGGGTTTCCTGCACACCGCGCCGCACATGGGTGAACATGATGGTCACCGCAAAATTCTTGTACATGGTGGCGCTGCGTAAAATCTCACCGACGATTGATCCCGGCTTGGCAGCGGCGGCGGGCAGCGCGGCCCGCGCGCGCAGGCTGGCGGTCGGTACTGCAAATTCCATTTCGGTCTGAACCATTTCCAGATAGCGGGTTGCCAGGTCTTCGGCGCGCGCCGGGTCAAGCCCGCTGGCAGATCGCACATCTTCCGGCCGGATGAAGGTCACACCCTTGTGGCTGTAGGGTTTGATCGCCCTGATATCGTCCCATGCCTTGGGGTCGATCCCGTAGCGATCCAGCGCGCGCTTGAACGGCGCGGGCAAGTCCGCGTGCTTGAGCGTGCGGTTGTCGGCCATGGCACCCATAAATTCCCAGCCAAACGCAAAACGGCCCGATTGTGTCCAGGGGCTTAGGCCCGACACCCGCAGCACACTGTCAGCAAGCCGGCGGCTAATGTCACCGCCGAGGAAATCCTGCTGGAACCGCGCCATTCCCAGTGCATTTTCTGTCCAGTGTTCCGCAACCAACCCCGCGCGCACCATCTGTTCCTGGGTGGCACCGTCGGTTGCCACCTTCAACAACTTGGCCATGGTGCCGCTGAATTTCAGGCCGGAGAATTTGGCGGCCATACGCTGAAACGAAACATCAGCGGTCGCCGACAAAAACGCCGCACCCAGCTGCGCGCTGGTCAGCACATTTCTGATATCGCCGAACACGCGGGCAACCCCAGGATTAACCGGGTCATTGATGCTGCCATCAAATATCGCCATCATTTTTTGCTGAGTATCAATGGCGCGCTTGGCGCGGGTCACCGCTTTGTCGCGGCCCTTGCCGGTTTGAATGGCAGCGTCTTTTTCAACAGTTTGCTCAAGAAAACGCAGCGTGCTGGTCGGGTTAGGCCCAAGCACTTCAAGCTTGGCAATGTCGCGGGCCATACTGTCAAGGTGGCTGACCATGGCAGAAAACGGATCACGCGCGCCAAAGCGGGCGTTATAGTCCAGCCAGTTGTGCGCATCCTTAAACACCAGAAAGCGGTGATCGGTGCGGCGGTTGGCCAGCTTTTTGCCGCGCGCTGTGCCCGACGGGGTAACCTTGGCAAAACCCTCGCTGGCGATAGTGTCGTAAACCGCATCTAGCGCTTCGTCCAATCTGTCGGCTTTCATCGGTAATTGTGTCACCGGGTCAATCATACGCTCGGCGTCAAGGCGGGGTTTTATCTCCCTGATCCATGCTTCGCGGCCAAGTTTTCGCACCAGCACCGGATCATGGCTTTGTGGCAGGCCCCAGTCCTTGCGCTTGGGAATATCGCCGCCGCCGGCGTTAAAACGCGCGCGGGCACCTTCGGCGGCATCGCCCCATGCCTGCGCCAGTTCACGGGCACTTGCGTCGTCGCTTGCCTCGCCGAAGGCTTCGCGCACCAGATTTTCCATCTTGGCGCGCGAGCGCACGCCGCCGGTCAGGGTGCGTTTGAAAGTACGCAGCACATCGGCCATCTGGCCGTGCAACTGGCCCAGCACCGCCTTGTGCCGCGCCTCAATGTTGGAGACACCGCGCGCATTGTCATCGTGGCCAAGGTGCGCCAACATTGCAGCAGCCGGGTCGCGGTTACCCGACGCCGTGCGGTAGGCATCAAGGTTCTTTTGGATGCGTACCTGCGCAGCCGCCTGCAAGAGTGTCTGGCGGCGCTCCAGGTTAAACTGGCGGGTGATCAGTTTCTTGACTTCAGTGTCGGCAAAAGCACGCGCAGCGGCAGGGGCCATGCTGGTCAGCGCTTCAGCTTCCAGTTCGTCGTAAAGTGCGGTGACTTCATCAACCCGGTGCGGCGGGATAATACCGGCCTTCACTTTGGCGTTTATGCAATTCTTCACACTCATGCGCAGGCATCCAGTTCAGCTAAAAGCGCCCGGTCATTATCAAGCCGGGCCTTGACCTCGGACAAGCGCCGAACCTGCACGGCGGGCCCGCCCAGATCATCGGTGCCGTCAAACAGCAGATCACGGGTCAGCAAGCGCTTGTCAGCGGCGGTGCCAAAAAGATCGGCCTCGATGCCGTCCAGGCGCTGGTCAAAATCACCGAAATGCAATTGGGTATCATCCGCCGGCAGTTCAGCCCCGCGGGATGAAAAACGATCAACACCACTATCGGCGCGCGCGGCGGCGGCCTGCAGACCTTCCCGGTGGCGCGACTGGCCTTCAGGGGTTGCCGCGAAAGGATTATTATCTTCCAGATCAAGTTCGAGCTGCAAGTCATCGCGGGCAGCCTGCTGCTCGCGGGTGGCGTTAGGCACCAGCTCGTCAAATGTTTCAGCAACTGCACGCGTATCCATTTCCGCGACACGCTCAAAAGCACGGCCCGCTGGTCCAAGCGCTTTTGCAATTGCCTTGATACCACCACCAAAAATACCGCCGCCTGCCATTGCCATCAGAATATTTTCAAAAGCCACGTCGGCGCCAGCCTCAAGGCCAAGTTCCGCACGGTAGGCTTGCACCGCGGGCTGGATAATGGTTTCCACACCGCCGGCGATTGTTGCTTCCAGCAATGCGGTGCGCAGCACGCCTGCGCGCGCCGACGCACCGAACGGTAGCGTTAAAACGGCCAGTGGTTCGGTGCCAATCAATGCACCAGCGGTGCCGAAAAACTGGCCTAACGCGCCGCCCGTGCTGGTGCGGCTCAGGGTGTCGTCCAGTTCAGCCACCCGGCCGGCAACATCAGCCTGTACTTTAGCCTCAAATTCCGCGCGGGTTGCAGGAAACCCGGGCAGCGCTGCAGGGTCCGCGGCGCGGCGCTTTTGCACTTCGTCAAAAATCAAATTAATTTTGTCATCGCGCGGCAACCTCAAGCGGTTAAGGCGCGCCTGCGATTTGGCGTCCAGCGCCAACGGCACACCGCGCGTGTCAATGCTGCCGCGGGCCAGCGGGTTGTTGGTGAAGGGATTAAAAAACGCCTGATCAGCGGGCTGACCCTCATTCAATTGCTCGATCAGTTCGTCGTAGGCCTGCGCCAGATTTTGCGACTTGCTGATCATGCGGTCGGTCAGTTTTGTACTCTCAAAAGCTGCGGAAAGGCTTTCCGCAAAATCGGCGACGGGCCCCGGACTGGCTTTCTGGTTAATGCCTTCAAGGGCCTGGGCGGGGTCAAAAAACACACTCACCGGTTGATCCCCCTGAGTTTGCTTAATTTTTCAATGTCCACTTTTTTCGACTGCGCCACCCGTTCTGCCGTCAACTCAGACAGCTTGCGCATATCCAGCACATAAAATCCGTTGAGGCCACTGCCCAAAATCAGCGCATCACCTGCGCCGTCGCGGTCAACCAGATAGCGACCATCACCCACTGCAACCAGCGTCGCGGCGCGCAGTTCATCCGCAGTGAAAGCAGTGCCGTTACTGTGTGTTGGCACACCGCCGCCCTCGCTGGCCAGGGCAAGGTCGCTGTCTTTGGCGGCTGTCAGAAAATCATCAACCTGGCCAGCGCTCATGGCCGACGGCAAAACCGTTTGCTGCCCGTTAATGTCGCCGATGCCGCCGCGCTCGCCGTCGCCGCCAAGGGCAAAATTGATTGCGTTTGAATAGGCATCAATTTCGTCGCCGACATCGACCCGGCCGCGAAGCTGCATATCTGCGAAAATCGCGTCAGCAGCGGCAAGCACGTTAGCGCGCAGGCTCGACTGGGTACCAAAAGCATTGCCTACTGTATCGGTGACCGCCTCAGCACGAAGGGCAGGGTCAATCCCCAGATCGCGGTTATCCTTCAGCGCTTTGGCGCCGGTTAGAATGCGGCGGGCTGTGGTGGCTTGCGCGCTGCCAACGCCGCCCAAGTTGGCCAGCCCACCCACATGGGCATAAAGGCCATCTTCTTTGCTTATTTCCGCCATAACTTTTTGGCTGGAACCACCAAAAGAACCATTAAGGCTGGCCAAAAATGCCAGTTGGGTATCAGGCGGCGAGCCATCCAGAAACGCGGTAAAGGCCGACCTTTCTTCATCGGTGAGATAGCGCACCGGAGTGTTATAGAAACCGGCGATATTCTCAGCCGTGGCTATACGCGCCAGCGCTAAATCTTCAGTGACTGGCGCCGACGGGTCAAGCGGTGCAAGCGCAAAACCACCGGCGCGGCTGGCCCATGATAGCGGGTCGCGCGCCAGTTCGCTGGTCATGGTGCCCAGCAGCGAACGCGCCAGGGTTAATTTTTTAGCCGCCAGCCCGTCGCCTTTACCGGCGGCCAAAACGCTGACTTCGGCCTGTAATTCGCTCGGTGTCAGCACAGTAAATCCGCGCTGTGCTTCGGCAAGCCGCAGAGTTTCGTTAAACCGGGTAGCAAGCGCCGCGTCGCCGGACGCAATCGTACTGGTTTTTGCCGCCGTAACCACATCGTCCGACGGCACCAGCCCTGTCGCCAGTATCCGGTCAATTTCGCTCAGTGAACTACGCGCGCCGGCAGCGTGCTCTCTCGCCTGCGCGGCGACAGCGCGGTCAAGACGAGCAATATCAACCCGGGCGGCGTCGCGGAAACGCAGCCGTTCTTCCGGCGCCAAGCCCTTGAAACGATTGCTGTCGCCCAGCGCCTTCAGAGCGGCGGCAGGGTCTTTCTCGATCATGGTCAGGGCATCAATTTTCGACAGCCGGTTGTTCAATCCCGCTGCAAGCGCGACCCCGCGGGCAGACGTAATCCAGCCAGCGGTAACATTGTCTTTGATCGAGTCCTGCATTCCGTCCACGATCACTGCGCGGTCAGCCGGGGTAGCGGCAGTGGCTGCGGCGCTAACGCCTTGCTCAAGCAGTGTGTTCAGATCCCCAACAGCCTGATCGGCCAAGAGCGACAATCGGTGACCATTAACCCGGCGCGCGGTGCCGACAGTACGGCGCGAAAGCTGCGCCTTGAAACTGCTGCGGTCGCGGCCATCGGTAATGCCTTCAAGTACCTGATTTTCAAACGCCGTCAGCTCTTTGGTGAAATTTGCCTGAATATCCGCCGGATTAGTGTTTTGCAAAAACTTTTCTTCAAGCCCTGCTAACCCTTCGGATGCCGCCACCGATGCGCCATTCAAGTCAGCAGTGCGCAGGCCGCGGTCAAGGTTTTCACTGGCACGCGTGATAGACGCGCCCAGTTGCACCAGCCCGGAGCCAAGCCCGGACTGTACCCGGGCATCAATAGCCTGCGGCCGCGCGATGCGGCCCGTCGACGCTATGACCTTTACCGCCAATGGATCAGCCCCCTCATAGCGTACCACCTGCCAGACCGGTGCCTAACTCCAGTAAATCGCCAGCAGCGCCGAAAATGCCCGATGTGAACTGCGCTTCGCCTTCGCGCCGCGCAAGAATGCCCCTGTCTGTCGCGGTGCGCGCGCGGGTGGCACCGCCGAAACGCACCAGCAGCTGGTCGGCGCGCAGATTTTCTGCGGACTGGACCTGCAATAACAACGGGCTGCCCTCATCAATGCGGCTGCCCTGCGCGGCCAGATTGACTGCCTGATCACCCAGCGCCGCGGATGCCTGAATGCGCAGGCGTTCTTCTTCCGCCAAAGCGGCGCTGCGCTCATCCGCGGCTTGCTTGTCAAATATCTGTTGCTGGAAACGGGCCTGGCGGCGCGCATTAATTGCAGACAGTACTTTACCGCCGGCACCGGCTACTTTACCGACAATTTTACCGCCGAGCGCAACGGCGGCAGCTGTTGCTGGATCAAGACACATTAGTCAGCCACCTCCATATTTGTCACAAAGGCCAAAAGGTCCAGCGGCAATGGCTGGTCCTGCAAAATTTCGATGCGATTGCTTTCTTCCGGGTTACTGTTCAGCGGCACGGTTTTGGTGACGCTGTAGGCTTCGGGCGCTTCGCCTGGCGTCAGGTCGCCTGTGGGTGCCAGCAATTCATGATCATTGCTGCTATCAACAACCTTGACCTTGCCGCCAATACCCAGGGCTTTCACCGCAACATTTCTAATATAGCGCAGCCGACCCGCCGAAGCGCCGTCGGACACAGCAAAATCAGGTGACAGTGACCAGATATAGGCGCTTGTATGCAGGCCAACCAGCACGTTGCTGGCCTCAAAGGGTAGGGTCACACTGCCACTGGCCACCGTCAGATTATCAACCACCTTGCCGTCGGCAAGGGCTGTGACAGTTTCGCCCTCAAGGTGAGACAGGCCGGTTATAACGTCAGCCGCAACGCCTTCATAACGCAGTGCGCTGTCAAGATACCAGCTGTCAGCGGCGTCCTCGCCTTCCACAATGTCGTAAAAAGGCTGCATCACCTCGATGTACCGGGCGGCCGCGCCGCCAATGGTGCGCTCAATCAATAAATACAAGTCTTCGGTTTTGCCGTCGGCACCCGGAATGATGCAGGCGCTCTTGACCAAACCACCGGAAATATCATGCAGCGCCCAGCCCAGCACATCATTAAGCCGATCATAGGTTACACTGGCCAGGCCGCCATCATTGAGCCATATCCACAAAATCTGTTCCGGGCTTTGCTGCCACGCAATGCCCACAATACCGATTTTCGTAATATGCCGAGCGGTCAGCGACATCTCGCTTGTCTGCAGCTTGCGAATATCGGCTTCAAAAACACCGTGCAAAATCCGGCGCGTATCACGGCTAACCCAGATCGCACCGTCTTTTCGCGCTGCCTTTATTTTTGCACTGCCAAAGCTGGTTGCTTCTTTACTGACAAAATCACCGACCTTGATATTATCGGTGCGCTGGGTGGCGCCGCCGACAAATTCCTGTCCCGGTGTCATCAACACCAGCACATCATCGCCGACCAGTGACAATATGGGGTTGACCCTGTTATTGGTCGCGGTCATGGTTTTGGTTATGGCCAGATCGGCATCAGTACCGTCTTGCATATTACCGAAATCATCCAGTACCGATGCCCAGATTGTTTGCGGCTTGGTTTTGGTGTTTGCCCACAGCAGCCTGTCATCATAAAGCGCCACTGCCTGCGGCCAGCCGCGATCATCACTCCATTCGGGAAGCCTGAACCGTTTGGTGCCATTGCTGACTATTTCTTCCGGTATCGTATGTGTTACCGTCAGCGTCGCCTGGGTCGGCGACACGACGCTATCTATCAGCCCGCGGCCAAAACCGTCATGTATAAAAATCCAGGTTGTGCGGTTGTCGCCTGCATCCTGTTCGCCTTCCGAATGGTCCGGCGGGTTTGGACCGATCAGGCGAGAATTTTTTGCCTCATACACATTACCAAACGCACGCACGCGGTCGCCGATGGTGCTTTTGTAAAGGCTGGCGGCGGGGTCCGTGCTGTTGGGGTCGGCGTGGGTATTGCCCAGCCATTTTGCAACGTCGTCGCTATCCTGTATCGTTAGCGCAAGCTCGCCTCCAACCATGGCGTCAACAAAAGTGGCAACCGACGCGGTTGCGGTAACTGTTGCATCGACCGCCGCATCGGTCGCACCCGATATATCCATAGTGGCGGCTGTGGTGTTTTCTTTCTGAAACGGTCCCGCCGTCAAGTCGTAATCCCCGAAAGTCCAGCTGGTGTGGCTGGTTCTGGACAGCGCTTTTGGGTGGTGGTCAGCCTGTGCCATAAACATCACATCGGCGGACTGGGCATAATCAACCAGCGGCACCTGGGCGGCGCTATAGGTGGTTGTAACTTCAACCGGGGTTGATGGTGCGGACTCTACTTGTCCGTTATCGCGCCAAAAGCGAATGGCGAATTCCGTCATTTCCATGGCATAGCCGTCATCTTCGCTATAGATGAACGGGATCAGGCGGGTTTCCACGTTGGTGTTTTTGGCGTCACCAATATAGCGCGTACCGCCGCGGCGACGTACAATGCCCTCGGACATGGGCACCATCTCGCGGCAGCGCGCCAGCGCCGCGTGAAACAGTTGCAAATCCACCCGGCCGGAAAGGCTGGGGTGAATTTCGCCGCGGGCGAATGTGGGCTGGTGTGCGTGAACCCTGGTCATGTTGTATAGGCCTCAAGCCACGGGATAGTGGGTTCTTCGTCATCCGGGTCTTCGCCCTCACGTTCCGCGGCATCAATTTGCTCTGCGATCAGGTGCAGATCGGTGAGCGTATCGCGCACGTCCCTGATGCGTTCTTTTGATTGCGAAAGTTTGGGCGCACAGCGAAGCGCAAGTTCATTAACAAACAGGTCGGTAAACAGCGCGTCCCATGAACCGGGTTCTTTTACCAGTTTTCCGTATCGGATTTTGACCGGGCTGGCAGCGTTGGTCAGTAACTTGTTGCCTTCAACATGCCAGCTGTTTTTTTTCTGGCCAACAACATGCCAAACGCGCAAACAGTCCGGCGGCAGCGTATATTGGAATGTGAACCCAAACACCGGCGACACGGCATCAGCAGCGGCAGAAAAGCGGGTAGCGATAAAGTTCCATTGATAGCGGCGCTGCAACATGTCGCGCACACCGTCAAAATGCAGGCGCACCTGAACCCCGCGGGCAATATTCTGGTGATAGTCAGTAATCGGGTCGTTTCCGATCAACGACAACGCACGGTTAGCCAGGGTAGTATTGACATCAGCCATGTTGATTGCCCTGGGTTAAATTAGCTGGTTGCGGCGGGTGGCCACGCTCCGGTTTCAACATCATTGATCAAGCGCTTAAGCGCCGCATGAACCTGGTTTTTACCCACGTCGCTATCAACAATCAGCGCGGCGGGTTTTGTGACAGTTTGCTGGCCCGCCGAGCGGGTCACGGCGGCGGGGGGCTGCTGGATATCAATTGAAATCGTGTGATAGGTCGCCATTGGATTACCTCATGTATCTGAAAGCAAAAGCCGGGCAGATCAATTGGGCATAAACCCGCCCGGCCGGTGTTTTGCGCAGGGAGAGCGCAAACCTGTTTTTTAGCCTACGATGCTGTAACGGCTATCGACCACCAGGTCAGACGCCAGCACCGTACCGGCACCAGTTCGATTAACCCGAATGGTCAGCATTTCGCCTGGGTCAGACGTAAAACCAGCCATTTCCCAAAGCTCTTTGCCGTAGTTTTCGACGCCGATATTATCCAGCACGTCTTTGCTGCCGGCGGCTGAAATATCCAGGCCAGTGGCAAGTGCGGTCGGCCCCACACTTGTGGTGCGCGGATTAACCGCCGTGATCGAACAGGTGACACTGGTGCCGGTCGCATCGTGATAAAGTTTGCTGTCGGCGCGCACAATCGCGTTCGAGGGAACCTGCGTCATTTCGTACGCGCTGGCGGTTTCCGCGCCCGCGGTCATTTGCACATGGCTCAGGCCGGATTTAAGAACACCTTCACTGAGCTTGCCGTCAATAACGGCGACAGTCAGGCCCGCTGTATTATCGCGGTGACCGCTGCCATATTTTGTTTCTGCTGCCATTTTTCTAACCTTTCAAATAGCGTGGGATGGAGAGGCGGGGCCGCAACACAGTCGAAGCCCCGTCAGCGGTCTTTAAAGTGCGTATGGCTCGCAGATAATTTTCACAACCTTGGTTTCCTGTGTGCGCGTCGCGCCCCAGAATTCCTGGAAGTAAACCTGCGTGTTGTTCTTTTTGTCGCCGCGTTTGTAGACATCACGTTCGTGTTCTTCATATTCACCAACATGCATGCCGCGCGACAGCCACATCGGCAGCCACAAATCACCGTCCGACTGTTCAACCAAACCCTCATAAGGAATGAAGTTAATGCCCATATAGCCCTGGAAATCGTCTTCATCCTTGCGGGCTTTGGTGGCAAAGTCCTTACTGGTTGTGAAAATGTCCTCTGCCAGTTTTTCGTGCTGGTCAGCAGGATAGGCCAGATTAAGAACATCAAGATCGACGCGCTCTTTATTCCCTTTCAGGATACGTTTTGCGCGGGCAATTTTAGTGGCTGTCAGCCCGAGCGGTGTCGCGCCGCCTTGACCATCAAAGACCGCGGCAACTTCGTTGCCCGACGGGAATGTTGTGGCGGTTTCGCCGTTTTCACCGGTGTAGTTAGTGCCGAAAAACGCCGGAATGATGATATCTTCATCAATGGCGCGACCAAGCGCCATACCACCTGCAAGAACAAGGTCGCTGGTGGGGTCATCGCCGAAATTAACAATGTCCAGACTGTCGACCAGATCGCCCCACTCAATTTCGTTGGGGGACAACCAGCGACGGTCACGGGGCGTGCCCATAATCGGCGTATCGGCGTTACGGCCGGAATTTACGCGCGCTTTGGTGGTGCCAAATGTTTTGACTGGTGATGCTTTTTTGCCGGAATAGCCGGTACCGTGCCAGCAGTGCGGCAGCAGGACAGAACCCTGAATTTGAGCAACATGAATTGTATTGTCGATGTAGCTCTGAATATTATGCGGTGAGAGATCAACCATGATCATCCTCCAAAAATTATAACCAAAGGGTTTGATTTTCGGAGGGGATGCCCGCATCTTGGTCGCAGCTATCGCTGCGCCACGGACCCGACCTTGCCCGTATTGTGGGCCAGGCACCCGGTCTTACCCGGGCGTAGCGGACAATGGCGCCAACACGTCAGCGCAAGAGATACCCGCTAGGGGTGGGCCGTTACGGTGGCCCAGGCCGGGGCGTGTGTGCCCTGTCAGAAAAAAACGTCATACAAAACCACCAATCCTGTCAAGAGGGATATGCAATTTTATAGAAATGCGCGCGCTTTGCGACAGCTTCCTTGTGGCCAGGATCGCGCGGATTGCGCAGGGCTTCCTGGAAGCCGGTGTCCAGTTTCAGTTCTTTCAGGGTTGCTTTCGCATCCGCGGGCGAAGTACCAAAACCACCAGCGGCGCCGCCAGATGTCAGCACATCTTCGCCCAGCATGGTGCCTATTCTATGCATCATCCGCAACACGCCCGGACCACCCACCGTCGTCTCAAGGGTGTCGATGGCTTCAGCCTGTTTTTGATCATCATACAGGCCCAGATGCGCGGCTGCGGCTTTCGCCAAACTCAGGTTACCGTCATATTCACCGCCCCAGTCTTTTTTCAGGGCTTCCGTTGTCGATTTAAGATCAGCTGCAGAGGCTGCTGCAATTTGCTCGTGCGCCTCTTTCTGGTGGTCAGCAAACAGGGAAATCAGTGGCTGCAATTGCTGCGGCAATAACTTATGTTCAGCTGCAACCTCTAAAACCTTGGCTTCGAGATTTTCATCATACGCCATGTCCTGCGGCAGCTCGGGTCGCTCAACCTTGTAACCGGTCGCATCGTCTGGGGCACCCAGCTTGCTGTAAAAATCGCCTGCCAGCGGATCAGCCGCACTAGGCAACTCAACGGCATTTTTATTACCGATCAATTTTTCAGCGCCGCGCCAGCCATCGCCGAGCCTGTTCAACAATGTTGGCAGGTCCATATCCTCGGACACATCAAGGCGCTTTGCCTTCATCAGGGCTAAATTTTCCTCTGACAGGCCATCAAAAAGGTTCTTTCCCGGTTCGGGTGCCGGTGCGGGTGCTGGTTCAGGTGCCGGTTCGGGCGCAGGCGCAGGTGCTGGGGCGGGCTCAGGCTCAGGCGCAGGCGCAGGTGCTGGTTCGGGTGCTGGGGCGGGCTCAGGCGCAGGCGCCGGGCTACCAGCCGGCGGGGTCGCTGGTGTCATCATTTGGGCGGCGGTGCCCGGTGCTGGATCTTGTGGCATTGGTTAGTTCCTCCATTATCGGTGTTAAATCATTGTCATCAACATTGGCCATTTCGGTGATATGCAACCACACTTGGCGGCGGCCAATTGCCATATAGGTTTCCGCGTCGCTGGCGTCGGGCACATAACAGTCTTCAAACGCATGGCAGCGCTGCGCCAGGTCAGCCAGAGCCAGCGGGCAGCTTTTCACCATAAACCGGTATTCTCGGGTAACACCGGCCCAGCGGCCCGGGAAAAACTGGTGCAACCATAAAACCAGCGCTTCCAGTTTTTGCGATATACGGGTCACAGCGCTTGTGCCTCGGCGTCCGCCAGATTGGCCTGCGCTTCATTGCGGTTAATTGTCGAAGACACGTCCGCCGCAGCCAGCGCCTGTTGTCCAGCTTCAATAGCCTGATTAGCCTGGCGGCGCGCGGCGACTTCAACTTCCGGGCGCAACAGGGTCGCAGGCGCACCCAGCGCGCTTTGCATAATTGCCGGTATCGCCTCACCGTTGACATGATCAGCCACACCAGGATCAAACTGGCTGGCGACACCAACCGACTGTAAAAATCGCATGGTTGAACTACCAGCAGATACCTTCTGCGCGCGGTCCATGGCGCTTTCCATCACCACGCCGATATCCCTGTTTTCAATCTCGGGCGGCGGCGGCGGCAAGCGCCGGGCGCGCTGCAGCTGACTAACCCGGCGCTCGATAATAGGCACCAGAAACGGCCCTTGAATTTGGGTCAGGTGCGGCCCCATTAATTGCAGGCGCCGCTGTTCTTCCGCCAGAAATTCTTCCGAGCTGATGCCGGTGCGGCCTTCACTGAGAACGCTGAATAGATTGAACAGAAATTTTTCCTTAATTTGTGTGCGTTCCTCTTTGCTCATTTCCAAGGCATGCTGAAAGCTGCCGCTTGTATCGAGAACATCAGCAAGTCGTTTGCCCTGTCGGCTGATACCACCAACGATGATGTTGCCCGGCTTCTTGACCAGTTTGTTTTTCACATCTTCGTCGTGGGTCAGCAGCATCGGATCAACAGCCATGTTACTGGCCGTTAACATATCGCGTTTGATGATGTTGGCTGACTTCACCGTCGACAGCGCTTTTTGACCCAGCCCGCGGGCATATTCGCCGCGAATGCGGCCAAGGCGCAACCAGCTGATCGGAAACTCGTGGGTGCCGCCCACATGAACGGCGTGCGAAGTTTCCATCAGGATAACCACACTGGTAAAGGCAAAACCTTTTGGCCCGAGACGCCCTTCAGTAAAACCGGGGTTGCGCAGGGATACATGCAGCAAGCGGTGCAGGTGCTCATCCTTGCCGGTTTTTTTATTCTGACTACCAGCCTTTAGGGCATCTTCGCCGTATTGAGCGATGATAAAATCTTCACGCGCGGAATAGAGCCGGTAGTTAGCAATGATATCGCCGTCATCGTCCACCTCGGCGTAATTTTCACCTAGCGGCAACGCCCGGTCAATAAACCGGCCACTGCGCGGATCAAAGCGGTGATACATGGGCGAATTACCGAACAGCCCCGAGTCAGCAAGGGTTTCCGGCATCCATGTATAAAACGGGCTGATATGCGGTTCGAAGCTGTCGCGCACCACCCGTGTTGCCTGTTCCAGCCACAGCTTTACCGGCTGAAATTTTTCCAGTTCGTCATCATCAAGGCCAAGAGTGAACCAGGGCACCGACGGGTTGGTGGTAGCACCAAACAACCCGCCAACAAAATTATCAAGCGCGTCTTCGCCGGTGTCATCGTAGCGGCCAAGCGACCGCTGGCGTTTTTTCATGCCAGCCTTATTGGTAGCTTCATAGCGGGTAAAATCATCGCGCGGGTCACCCATGAACTTGGCAATTGTGCGCCAGTCGCTTTCCAGCGTGGTGCGGTCGGTTTGCAGCTTGTTTGCCTTGGCTTTCAGCCGCGTGGCTGAAATACCAAGCCCGTCGATCATATCGTTGGCGTGAACCGGTGCAGTTTCAATGGCAGGCATGGGCTTAACTCCCTAACAGAATTTTGGTGGCAACAGGGGCGGCAGGGCTACCGCCTCCGCCCGCCGGGCTAGACAATAGCGTCGACGCAATGCCCCGCGCATTTTGGCGGCGCTTGCGGAAGGCATCGCCTGCAACACGCACTGCACCGGTGTTAACGTCAGGCAATTGAACATTTGGTGAAAGGTTGCCCGGGAAATCAGACGCATTTACTTTCGGGACTTTAGGCAGCATACACATCGCAGCGAACTCCATTATTGGTGGCTGGTACATCGCCGTACCAGGCAAATTGTTTGAAGCTTTCGCCGTTCTTGCCCAACAACGGCAGATCAGCTTCAAAGGTGGCGCCCAAATATTCTATCCAGCGGCAATTGGCTGGAGCGCTTGCCATGGCCCGCACTTCAACCCGCATCAAACCCAGCGAGCGCAAAAGCGGTATGGCGCTATCTTTGATAAACCGCGTCATTGCATGCGCAATTTCCCCGAAGCGCTCTGTGGCAAAAAATCCGGCACCGCAAACACCGGGGCTTTGGTTGGTCACAACCATCAAAGCCACAGGGGCGGTGCCTTCATCCGAGGAAAAAATTTTGAAATAGGGGCAATGGCCCGCTTGATGTAATTGCCAGTGAAAGCTGGCCAATTGTTCCCAGTCGGCGCTTTCGGTCAGGGCATACACTTCGCGCTGATCCTCGGGACGCATATGGCGGCAGACATGGCGCAGCGCAACCAGCGTCGGGTCTTTCACCACCAAATCAGGCGATGCAACCGGAACCGCTACATCCCGCGCGGGATGGCTAGACACTGAAGGGGTCATAACTCTCACTTTCAACTGATCGCAGGCCGTGTGGCTGGCTGGACCGGCCAGCAGGCGAGCGCACGCCGTGCAATCCGCGCTCGCCGATTATTTCCATATCTGCATACCCCCCGGCATCGCACAGGTCTGACCATGGGTGGTTTTTCACCGGTTCCTCGGTAAATTGATCGGTGCCTTCGCGCCGCGCACTGCCCTGAATTTTTCGGTAATGATATTTGCTGTTGCAGGCTTTGCGGTACACCACACAGCTGGGGTCAATAATCACGCGCGGGGTGATCGCATCAATGCGTTCTTCAAAAAGGGTCTGGCTGGCATCAATGCGCGTGCGCGGATTATTGGTCATCGCAGGCTCAACCCTTATATCAGCAGCTTGCGCCACCTGGTCAATCCAGGGATCGTCACTGTTTTCGGTGGCATTCACCGCCGCGGGGTCAGCAACACCGTAAGCCGGGATACCGGGAAAATCACGCGCCAGCAAGCGCCCAAGTTCCTTGCCAAAACGCGGGCCCGCGGCACCTTCCATCATAAATTCGCGCAATACCCGCACCTGGCCGCCCGGGGCTTGCTGTTTTATCAGAGCCGCGGGGGTGCGCCCGGCGTCAAGGCCAATAACCAGATCAACATTCTCAATCGCCTTCAGCGGCACCGGTGACATATGCACCTTGTCGTCATACTGGGTGTAAATCGGCTTGCCCTCGCGCGAGCGGGCGTAGCGGTTGTGAACCATGCGGTCCACCATCCATGGCTTGTTTTTCAGGGCCTCTATCTGGCGCTGGTAATAATCCCGCCCGCCCGGCAGGTTTTGCAGATTTTCGGCGCCAGGCTCAAGCCCGCCGGGCTGCACAAAAAATGCCATATTTTCGGGGCGGCTTTCTTCGGCAAATACATACATATAATTGTCATCGTCGGGCGCGTTATAATCACCCAAAATGCCAGCCCAACTTGGACCACCGTGCTGCTTGCCCGGATAGCGACCATAGCGGGTCACCGCCCATGTAATAATTTCCTCGGCGCATAGATCAGTTTCGTTGGGCCACAGTCCGGTAAATTCAAGGCCGCGCATCGCGTCTTCAACGGCTTTGTCCTCAATGGCAATAAAATGCACTTCACAGTCCATTTTTGTACCGTCTGCAAGCGCCCCTTTAATGTGATGCAGGCCCGGCACACCGCCGCGTCCACCGGTGAAACTTTTCGGCGCCAGCCCTTTTTTGACAGTCCAGTCCTTATACGACGGAATAGTGGTGTTTTGCAGTTGACGGTAGGTGTCGCGCACAGCAATCCAGCGAGTATAACGGGTGTTATCAAGCGGGCTCGGGCGCTGCATCATGGCCAGTGTCAGTATTTTATTGATCAATGTTGCGGTTTTACCGCTACCGACCGGGCCCCTGATAAAAGCAATTTCAGCCACACTATCAAAAAACGCCTGCGACACCGGCCCGGGACATTTGAACAAATGTGTCGGCGCGGTCATATCATTTCCCCCGGTGCCGTATCGCGCGGGTCATCGTCGGGCAATACCAAATCAATCGGCAAGGCAAGACAGCGAGACGCAACGCCGGAAAATTTCATCGGACGTGGCCACGGGTATGCCCCTTGCGGCTTAAAGCGCTCAAGGGCTTGGCGCCACACACCGTTGTCGCCGGGCCGGCCGGCCCAGCGCGTCCCGGTAAATATTTTGATCAAACCGGCGTGGCCGTTGGCAACAAGCAGATATTGTTTTCCGCCCTTATCCACCACACGCAGCCCTTTGCGCTGCAGACGTTTATCGTAAGCTGGCGCGTCGGTGATATCCTTGCCAGAGGCATGGCGCACCAATTCGGATATCACCATACGCTGGCCACCAGTGAAATCGTCATCTTCTGCGGTCAACAGGTGCGCGAGGCACCCTTGCTGTTCGGTACCTGTCGCCGTCAGTTCGTGCAATTTGGCCGGGTCAAGCTGTTCAACGAGCCCGCAAATGCGCTCATGGGACACGCTGGTTTTATGAAGTGCCATATCGGCACACGCCAGCAGGTTGCCAAACAAATCGGCTGATCGGTTAGTGTGGCCCATGCCGACAAGCGCGCGCTGATATTCGGCCAGCGTTTCATCGAAACGATGCCACTGGGTAAAGAATTTGTGGCGCAACCCTGCGCCGATTGCGCGCAAGTCGCCGTCATCCAGAACCGGCACAGGGGTGCCGTCAGGAATAGGGTCAAGTTCGACAATCACCATTCGGTTTCTATCCTGCGCTGTCAGCGGCGGGATCAAAATCGAACTGAACAAAAAGCAGCTGCGCGCCTGAAACTGTACCCCCACATGGTCGCTGCCGCCGCGCAGGATCAAATCACCGCTTGCTGCAACTCGCGCCAGCTCGACCACCTTGTTAATTTTGCGGTTGTCTTCCGAGGCTTCCACCTCGTCCAGCTGTACCGGCAGGGTCTGATAACCAAGCGTTTGCCAGATAGAGGCCGCCGTTGCGTCACCGGCGCGAACAATGTTGCCAACAACCGTGTTAATAACATGCTGCAGGGTTGACTTTCCGGTTGAACTGTCGCCGGTTATCCATGTCACCGGACGCCAGCTAATCGCACCGCCCAGCATGGCCGCGCAGATCCAGCCAAAAATCAGGTATTTGTCAATCGGGCGGTTATAAAACCACTTGCCCAACGTGTCCATCAGCGCCGCACCGGGGTCAGACGCCGAATATTCCGTTGGTTTTACGCCTGTCGCCGCGCCGGGGTAAACATAGCCGTCGATCAGGCCGGGCGCAGCGGCGGTATATTTTTTACCCGCCTTGTCATAAAAGCTGTAAATCTGATTGCCGGTATGCATCACCAGCCGACCGTTATCGTCGCGCCAACAACCGCGACCGCGCAGGCGTTCCGCTGGATCAAAAATTCCTTTCAGCGCTGCGCTGTCCATGAGATCATGCGAGGCATGCTCACAAGCGAAGCCGACAACCTCTGACGGGCTTTCCTTTGTACCTTTGCTCCAGCGGGGCCAATATTCCCATGTTTTGCGGCTGTCGGGCACAAACAGGCTTTGCACATCAAGCTTGCCGTGTTCCTTGCGTTTCAGCGGGATAAGCTGTTGCAGTCCGTCCAGGTAAAAATAGGTGCCACCGTTGATACCCAGCGGCTGCACGGGAAAGCCATCAAACCGGTCAACAGGATCAGGGCGGGCCGTTTTTCCAGCACCGCCGTCGCCGGGCCGGGCCACAACCGGCGCGTTGTCCAGCTTGTCACGCATCAGCGGAACCACGTCGGCGCCGTTTGTTTTTTTGTCAGTCATCCGATACTCGCACTGTCAATGGTGTTTTCATTCACATGAACCGCAAATAAATTGCGGCCGGTGATATCAACGCCGGGCATATCTTCCAGCATCGGCGGAACCAGTTCTGAACTAATCAGCAGATCATGCGACTGCGACACCGACACCCGGGCCGTAGGGTCAAAATCATCAAACCGGTCGATAATATCTTTTAGCTGGTAAAGCCTCATAGCGAACCACCGGATAAAAGAGGATTATCAGGATCAAATTCCACATGCAGGTGTGTATCTTCAAGCACCACATCATAGTCGCCGCCGAGCCGCTGTTGCATCGCCGCGGCAAAATACGACTTGTCACTATCGATCAAATGCCGGGTTCTGAAATCAACAGCGTTGCCCTCATAATGTTTTGAATTTTTGGAATGCTTACCGTCGCACAGGCTGGTAACCACACAGTTGGCATTTTCTTCAGATAAAATCTGGTTGGCGACTTCGATTGCATGCCAAATTTCAGGGCGTACACAGCCGGTTTTGCAATAGCCTTTCACGCTGTTTTTAAACTGGATCATGGGGTGCCTCCTGATAATTCGTCGATTGCAGCCAGTCGTTCGGGTCCTTGCCCGCGCTCTCCGGCGTTTGAAAATCTATAACCACCCGGCCCTTGGCGGCGTGCGCCTTGATCGCTTTCTCAAAGGCAGCGATAGCCTGCGGATTGTCCCAGTCGTTCTGGCGGCAAAGAATAACCTCTTTCACCGTGTCTGGCAGCCATACGGCCGCAAGGTTCGACAGGCTCACCGCCGCATGAACCCGCAGTGTTGGGTCAACCAGCGCCATGGTCAGCGCGTCCTCGATCCCTTCGGTCAGCGCAATGCGCTCGCCCGGAGGACTGTCTTTCAATGGGCAGCGGCTGGCGCCTCGCCATATGGGGATGCTGCCGCCAGCATAGGTTCCGTAAACTTTTTTACAATTGGCCAGGGGGGCCTTGAACCATTCATTTGGCTGCGTTTCGTCCTGAGACTGGGTCAGATAGGTGCGATGCGCCGCCATAAAACCCCGTTCGCCGGTGATACAGGCCATCATAGCGGGCAGACCTGATCGACTTTCGCGTTCATAAGCGTCTGGATGGAAGCGCAACGCGCCCGGCTGCCGGGGCCATTCACGCAGGTCAACGCCGCGACCACGCAAATAATAGTCAACCGGTGTGTCGCGCAGCTTAGGCTCGGCCGACAGCCACATTTTATGAGCCTTGTCGCGGCGCTTGACGGCATCCTGCTGTGCAACATAATCCTGGTGTTTGACTGCAGCCTGCGCGTTCTGCTGTCGGCGGCGCAACTCCGCCGGTTCAATATCATCAATTCCAAGCCAGCCCTTGGCCCATTTGACCGCTTCGCCGCGGTTGCCGCCGGTGACCACTTTTTCAATCAATATCAGCGCATCGCCCTTGTCATCGTCGCTGCCGCCGTAGTCTACCCAGGCACCTGCGCGCACACCGCGGTACAGTTTCAGGCTCTGCCCGCGCTCACCCGCCAGCGAGCCAAGCTCGAACCAGCCAGCTTTACGCACCGCGTTTGGGAACAGTTCCATAACGAGGCTGTCCCAGCGGGTATTAAGCATGGCGATAATGTCTCTAATTTCCATCACAAGACCCCCTGCGCATATTGGTCCAGCGCCTTTTCAAAAAACAATTGATCGGGGCTTGGGCGAATATCAGGGCGCGGAGCAACAGCCAGGGTGCCACAGGTGCGAACGCGAGCAGAAGCGGTTGCTATTGGTTGACCCGTGGCGCGAGCCCGGGAAATGGTGGTTTTGTTGGGAACTTTGCCTTTCGGTGACGCCAGGGTGCGCGCACCCTTGAAACGGCCCTTGCATATCTCCACCACACGGTAGTTATAGGGCCATAGTTCCACACTGATAAAACCCAGCTGCACCAAATGACGCAAAGGCGCACGGCTGATACCATGTACGTCCTGTAAATATTCCCGGGTTGGGCATCGTTCATTTGACATTGCCACGGTGACAAAAATGTTAAACAGCTTGAATTGCTTCTCTGTCAGTTGGGAAAATTCACTCATGAGCGCGCACCATGAAAACGAGTAATGGCAGAGCCAAATCGCTCGGTCGCGGCTGAAATGTATCGTTCAATTTGACGATACGCCGCGGGTGATACAGGCCCGCTAAAATCACAATCAGATAAAGCGAAGAAATCGCTGATATGTTTTTCAACAGGTACAGGTGGTGACATCGGTTTTTTGCGTGCCGACAGTATCCTTTTCATGGCCGGATTAAGCCGCAGGTATGACAGACGGGCAGAAACCTCTTTCGTATAGCAAGCAAGACAGTGACCTATTTGCGCATCTGTGAAGCCCTGTTCAACCAACCGCACAAGCTGCCGGTCATACTGGGTGTTCCATTCAATAGTAGCTGTCATAGCTCTACTCCCTGGCCTGCGACATATACTTTTGGGGCGCCCAGCGCCTGAAAGCTGGCACCAAGAAAAAACCCGAGCATGCCAAAGCGGGTTTTTTCGTCAGCATTTTTAAATGCGACCCTTACCGCTTTTGGTGCGAGCAACGAAGGTTCACAACAAGAAAAATCGGGGCAGCATTCATCCCGCCCAGAATTATGAATTGATATGCCGTTGACCCATTCCGATAACTGTTCGTCAGGCGTCATGTCACGTTCCAGCTTTTCAATTGCAGATGTCATCGCTCCACCCCCTGACCCCAGTTCCCCACTCTGAATTTTCCGCGATTTTTAGGGGTTCCTTTTTGAAAAATCGCCGCTATACACACGCCTATTCCCTCTAATGGGGTTGCAGGCGCGGGTACCCCCCCTTGATTTTTTTCGGCGCATGACCCAGCAAAACCATGGGGGGAGGGGGTCAAAGCCTGTTGATAGGCAATCAACGGCTTTGTGCCAAATCTTCCATATAAATCAATGGCTTGCTTTATCACGGTAGACATTATGCGGTAGAGTTTCACGGTTCCACCTCGCTAACCTGTTGATTTTCCTCAATATTATTTTCTGGCAATTGCTCAACTACTTTGGGTGTGGTCGCGGCCAAAGCGGGGTCCAGCTGCTGGATCAGGCCAGCCGCACCACCAGCAATGGCCTTTGATGCGATGTCACCGCCGAGAAGAAAGCCCAGGCCCAGCGGTGTGTCGGCCTGCAGTTCCAGCGCCTGCGGCATTTTCTGCGCAACATAGGGCGCAACATTATTGGCAGCGGCCAGCTGTATCTTGGCGGCATCGACCAGGTCACATTTCAATTCAGCGGCCAGCAACGCCAACGGCCGGCTGGCATATTGCATCAGCACCACCAGCGGGTGGGTGTATTGGCTCAACAGAAAAGTGCGCATCTGCTCGGTGCTTTTGTTCTTCGCACCCTTTGGCCGTCCGGGCGCGCGGTGCTGGCTGATTATCGCGCCCATGCTATCGATATCGGGGACCTCGCCATCGGCGGTTTTTTCAGCCAGCAAACTCAACTGCTCAACCGGCCTGAGCGGCAACAGCGCATCCGGCGACACCGCCTCAAGTGCGGTATCAAGCGCCGCAGAAACACCCGTTTTTGCACCGGCGTCACTCATGGCATAAACCACCAATATTTAATTGATCACCAGATAGGTCGCCGATCAGCCCATCACACAAAGGTAACGGCATTTTAAAGACGTTACCGTTTGCGTTACCTTTTTTCATTCAGCTAAACCTTTGAATTTAAACATTTAATTACACTAATATCAATTTAGTAACGGTGGTAACGGTGGTAACGCATAATTTTGCGCAATAGGCACGCATAGGTGCATGTATCTGGCATCTGTTGAGCGTTACTAGCGTTACTTTGTAACTCTCTTTATATTTCAAAGAGTTAAGAGGTAACGCCCCTGTAACCCCTCGTTACCAAACAAACCCAAAATTTCGCGTTTTTCCTTTTTCAGTCCTATGGGTTAGGGTGAGGGTCAAAAAGGCGGGGTTGGCGGCTGGTTGGCGCATTATGCTATCGCTTTCAATGTGGGTGTTTTGGTTGGTTAATCGCCACCCGCAGGCACACTATGGCAAAGCGGTAGCAGGTGGCGATGTGCTGGCGATGGGAGCAACGCCAGGGGAAATTATATAAAACCGGCCGGTTCATTCGGCGGCCTGAATATTTTGAGATGCGTCCGGGTCAGGGTCAGCCTGGGCGAGTGCCAGCATTTCTTTGTGCCATGAATTGGCTGTGACATAACCGCCGGACCACTGGAAAATTGTCAGGGTTAGAGCAGCGCCAGGCTTTTGTTTGCCCGAGCGAAGCTTGCCAACATAACCGTCACTAATCACCAGCTCCGCACCAATTTCAAGGTTGCTTTTACCGCTAGTTTCGCAAAATTGATCAAATCGATTTGACATCGCCGCTTTTCTCCGATTGATCGAAAACATACTATATGTACGTTTTTAGTCAAATATTTTCTCACAATTGACAATCGTTTCGTCGATACCAACATGTACTATATGTACGGCATGAATGTGCAGCCAGAAAATCGTATAAAAGAATTGAGGAAATCCAAGGGGTTCACTCAAGAAACACTCGCGGCCAAAATTGGCGGCGTGTCAGCTGGCCAGATCCGAAAACTGGAAGCCGGCCTTGGCGGCCTTACAATATATTGGCTACGGAAAGTTTCGGCGGCACTCGATGTTTACCCGAGCGACTTGCTTATTGAGACTGACCGCAACCCTCACACGCGCGCGATCGGCCAAATGAATGCGGAACTGCTTGCCGACATTCTGCAGGTAGCGCTGGAATATAATCAGAATATCAATAAATCCAATGTTGGCCGGTTGACACCGTCCGCGATGGCCGCAGCTGCGGCCACGCTATACAATGAATTATCAACAGACGCGCCACCAAAAAACGTGATAAGGCAGCAAGCCAGTATCTTGTTTAAATTTGCGGCGACACAATAAAAAATATGTCTATACCATTGACATATACATAATAATTATTATTTCTACTGTTATCAGCGGCTAACCACCGCACCAACACAGGAGAAATATCATGAGAGCCAAGAAAAAGACACCGCATATCGACTGGCAACAGAATGTTACCGATCAAATCGTGAAACAACTAGAGCAGGGCACCGCGCCCTGGTCTCGGCCTTGGGCAATCAACGGCTATAACGGCCTGGCCAAGCGCCACACCGGCGAATATTATCGCGGCGTCAATCTATTAGTTCTTGATATGGCAACCATGGCCAAAGGCTGGCACTCAGGCTATTGGATGACGTTCAGACAAGC
>Ga0316189_10000760_pt1 | contig 32309 bp, 44 predicted proteins | sample LowCovwburrow_MG_FD_204930 | JGI IMG/M metagenome (GOLD analysis project Ga0316189, IMG submission 204930) | Coastal sediment microbial communities from Maine, United States - Lowes Cove worm burrow | ecosystem: Environmental > Aquatic > Marine > Coastal > Sediment | place: USA: Maine...
TGCAGATGGGACCATCGCTTATATTGATGGAACTGGATCGGGTGCATGGGCCGGTGGTACTCGAGTCTTTGCTATTCATGTTGGCTCAGGTGTATGGGACTTCCAGGATCCTGTCATTCAGTATCAGATATTCTACAACCCCGTGAACACCAAAATAGAAACTATCAATACAGCCAATGGCGTAGTAACGGTGGCGATTTAAAATGCCGATTTCAATAGGTAGTCCAGCAACAAAAATTCGCACCAGAGTGGGGGAGGGATATGACATCTCTCTACCTACCGGTCCCTGGGCATTTTACTGGGAGCCCCCTTTTGCTATTGACGGGGCAAACTGCGGTGCAACCGGCAACTGTTTGAGTGTGGCTAATAATCCTGGAACGTATGTCGAGGTAAATAATGGCTGGATAGAGAATGCTGGTGTAGATACGGGTATCCACAGAGCAGACCTTGATGCAACAGGGACACTGCGATTCACTTTTGAAATGACGGACATCGTCATGTTCACTACCTTTGGCTCTGGATCCGCAATGAATGCAGCCCAGGGTATATGTCTGCAATTCACCTACTCAGTAGCCAGTGGCAAGCCAGCAGAAAACCTTCAGCTTACGAATTCATACAGCACTTCTAATGGCGATCTGATGTTAAATATCACCCGATACCCACCTGATTTAAAACTAGAAGTAATCAGGACAGATGTGGTCGAGTGTGCAGTGAAAGATATCATGACTGCATCCTGCCTGAGCAGTAATGGGTCTATGGATTGTGACTATAATAGTAAATTCCATGTAGAGGAATTCACCGGATCATCGGTGTACAGGGTACTTGTGAGAGATGATAATGGGGCCGGATATGTGGCAATTGCCCAGTGTATCTACAAAGACCTGGCTGGAGTGGCTGTTGATCAGACTGGCGCATCTTTCTCAGCTTCATCATCTGGTGGTGCGACCAATCCTGCTGATGCCTTTGATGGATCTGCTGCCACCTCCTGGGAGAGTCAGAACGCTGCTGTGTATCCAGAGGACCTGGAAGTACAGTTTGCTGCCGTAGAACTGGTGGGCAGTGTAGATATCCAGGCTGATGCCTCAACTGCTGCCACCACTGCTCCACTGGATTTTGATATCCAATACTTTGATGGGAATGGCTGGACTTCCATTGGGATCTTTACTGGTGAAACTGCCTGGGCCAATGGTGAAACCCGAAACTTTAATATCGGAGACTAGATCATATTGACCAGGGCATATCATCATGTCTGTTCATTCCTGCTTTTCCCTTTTCATTCTGTCAGTCCAAATAAATGAAGCCATCCACTCCTGGCCGTAACAGTCAACATAGAGAAAAACCTCTTTTCCAACCACTGTGTCAATGAATAGGCAATGCTTTCTCTGCATGGTAAAAAATGACCTGATTGCTTTAATCATTCCTGCTTCTCCTGGGCTTTTACCGCCTGCCTTATAAGGTTTCGCCACCAGAATCTAATTGGTCTGTTATTTACTAATGGTGGCCTATCGCCAAAGTCATACCCTTGATACTCACATTCTCCTAAAAGAAACCCTATTAACTCTTTAGGTAAGGGCGCTTCCTTCTCAGGATTGAAGGTGTGCAGGGATGATAGGGCTTCGAGTAACTGCTTGCTACACTTTTGGTATACGCGCCCCCCGGCTCTGTCACAAGGGTCGTCATGCGGATTGTTTATAAAGTCTCCTTCCTTTTGCCATTCTTCGGCAAGCCTTTTCAACTCTTTCATTTCTCTATCCTTTTAAATTAGAGCCCCCATACCGCCACAGGAGGGGGTGGGCCTGATACTGAGGTGAGGATATCACCTTGGCTGGGGACTAGATTCTCACCCAAACAGACGCAATCGCCTGGTGGGATCCTGGGGCTTTTACCTGCTGATAGCCATCATGCCGGACTATGCCCAGCTTGTTCGCTTTAGAGATAACACCTCCCCATGCTCTTTCGTGAGGAGGCTCAGGCAGCCCATGCTTGTATGCCCAGAAGCGGAGGTCCTCTACCATGAACCGATTCTCAGGAAACACCTTCAGATACTCCAGCGCCCTGTCACCCCATTTTTCGTGGTGTGCATTAGCATTGTCCAGGGCTTGTTTCATTCCCTGCTCTTTGAGCTCTTGTCCGTCAAATAATTCAGGCTGGTTCATGACCACTCCTTATCTGCTTCCCGGAGAAATTTCTTGTCTGGCTCTCCTTTGTTGATCCTTTCCTGGATCTCTTCCCGGTGAACTGTCACCGACCTGGGAGCATCCACACCGATTCTGATGTTTTTGCCTTCGATACCCATGATCACCACCTTGATGTTTCCATCGACCACGATTGTCTCACCTACTTTTCTGGTAAGTATCAACATAAATTACCCCTTAATAGATTCGCAGTGATCGTGAACCTTCACCCAATTCAGCGCCTTCGACTTCAACTCCCTCCTGGAGCGCCTTCTTAATCTCGGCAGTCTTTGGCTTTTTGGTTACCACTACGTCATACCATTCAGGCGCGAGATCCTCTACATCGATGATCTTACAAATCACCGGTGCTTTGCCCAGGGTGATGGTGACGGACTTGTCATCCTTGGCGATCTTGCTGATCCCGGCATAATCCATGGCATCCTTGATACGGGTGCGCAGGTTCTGCTTGGCATTCTGCAGTTTCTTTTTGATGTCCTGGATCCGAGCGATTTCTTTCGAGGCAGCATCAATGTAGTCATCCAGATTGAGATCCACTTTCATGTACCCCAATGCTTTGTCCTGCATATCCAGCATGATCATCTCTTTGGTGTCGGCATACGCCTCTTCCGGAAGAGTGCCTTCAATCAGCATATCCTCTAATTCCTTCATGTCCTGCGACATTTCTCTGAGAGTCTGTCCCATTACTTTTCTCCTTTGGCTTCTAATTCGGCTTTACGGGCATCCTTGGCAATGATTAATTCCTTCTGCCTGGTCGCATCTTTTTCTGCATTAACTCTCTGGAGCATTACCTTGAAGCATAGAGCCAGATCATTCTGACTGACAGCGCCCTGTAATGTTTTCAGATTAGTTTCCCACCACTGATCGTATTCATGCTTCTGCAATTCGACCTCAGCTTCCTGGTCCTTCGCCTTCTCGATCCTGGACTCATTGGTGCGCTGTTGGATGTACTCAGGATTCTCGAAATACCCCAAGAAAATATCAGCATTGAAGCCAAGCATAGACAGGCATTTTTTCTGCGCATCCGTGTAGGACTTCTTCGGGGCTTCTTCATCAGCCTGGAAACTGTTGTATTTCTTGTTGTAATGCAGGTAGGGGGTGTGTCCATAGGCTTCCACCCAGGGAGTGGACTCAGTTACCTTTCCATCAATAATGCCGTAATACAGGCGCAATTTGATGGTGTGAGACTTGCCATAGATTACTTTCTGAACTGCAGTATCGTGGACGGGATCACCGGTCGGAGGCGGGAAAATGCCAATAGGACCACCCTCATCCCATCGCTCCTCGATAGTCTCGAATCGCCAAGTAGTACCCATTGGTCCCCACTGCTCAGTGGCGCTCTGGATCACCAGAGTACCCGGCAATGAGGTCATCCCGGATAGATTGCCACCAGTGATCTTTTTGGTGTCTTGAGGATCTGTCTTGCAGACTTGACTCCACAGGTGGAGATTGTTCTTTTTATCAACTGTCATAATTGCTCCATGCCTTCTGGTTCAGAAGGTCTCCATTTAATGCTATTAAAAACCTTGGTGATTGATCCAATTTCGTCATCAGACATAACCTGGAATCTCTCATCCACTTGTGAATCAGCCAGCACAAATAATGCTCCATCATCAGTCCCTTCAATTTGCAGGATATCTGAATCAAAAAACCAATCCATTGCCCTGCGATCTATATGCTTAGTCTGCATAATTACTCTCCATTAAAAACTTCCGTGAAAACTGCGTTAAAGTCATAGGTTTCAAAATCAACCGGAGTAGGGCTGTACAAGTCCTCCTCTGGGATTTCATGCAAAAGCCCACTCATGCCTCGAGTGCCATTGAGAATCTGGCACTCATCCCTTGTCTTGGACTCGACCAGGGCATAGTCAGTATCGGTGATCACTTCAGTGACATGATCTCCCTTGAAGAATATGTCACCCGTGAAATTGCCGTGATCGTCTGCAGAGATAAAATATCCGGTTACCTTTTTCATTTCTTCACCTCTGGATTCGCCTTCTGGAGAATCTCACCTGTTCTCAAATTTGATACCTGCAGAGAGTCTCCACGGGTGTATCTGCACTGAGCATACTGAATCGCTTCCTTGTCACTGTACGAAGAAAATGACTCTATCCATGCGCCTTTACTGTTATGAATATCGTAATCCATTACGCTTGCGCCTCCAGAATTGAATAAGCTTTTTCAAAAGGCATCAGGTTTAAAATCTGTTCCTGTTTAATGCCCCAATCCTTCAGCAATTTTGGAAGGTATTCGCCAAGGTAAAGATCGCGCTTCTGGGCTGTCATGGTTTTAGTGCCACGGATAGAGCCATCATCAGCCAGATACATGATTTTCTTTTTAAGATCAGCTTTGATCTGTTTCTGGAAAAGGAAGTCCTCAAGCAAGTCATTAATGACAGACTCATCATCCTGTTTATAGGTGAAGTCAGGAATGCTAGAAACTACATCTGGAAGAGTGCTAATAAAATCGGCAACAGCTTCACCAGCTTGATGTGATTCATAGTGAACATCTGTGCAACCACCATGCCCACGATTGGAAGCTTCAGCAACCTTCTTACCGTCAAAGTAGACAGTGGCTGTAAAGCAATGAGTTTCCTCAGACAAGGAAGCCATGTGTTTAATGTTCTTCAGGGTAATGCGATTTTGTGTAGCCATCTTTATATCCTCTTTCAGTTAAAATTTTGTATTGCGTTTCAGTAATTGCAGTATATCTATCTGGAAACGAAATGCAAAGCTTTTATGTGATTTAAATCACAATTTCACATAGAGGTTATGGGGTGGCGCTGGTCGCATTTCTCGCCCTTTTATGGCTATTTCCCCCCGAACCCTCATGTGAATGAGGCGCTGGGCTATTACCCGAGGGAACTCAGGCTCTGGGATATGCTGTAAATCAGGGTGAGTCCACAGGTCATCGCTGATCTGCCTGGAACTGAAAGGCTGACCAGGGGGAGGCAGAACCTCCCTCACCAGATCAGTTATATAGGGATAGTCTCGGGTAGGTTTAGTCATCGATCACCTCTAAAGCCAGGGATTGTGGCGCTGGATCAGCCCATGATGTATCTGAATGCTTCTCAATGAAGCTTTGCCCGGGAACTGCATCCTGGAAGACAGGGATCTCATCCTCCCACCTTTCATCCCTGATCCACCTGAATACATGGGGAGGCTGTGGAAGCCACTCCCCCCTGGTCCGGGCTGCCTTGCGGTAAACCTTCAACTCGAATAATGCTCTCATGATTGCCATGTGATCATCATCAGTCTTTACCTTTTTGGCATAGAGCTCTTTGGCTTTTTTCTTGGGACCAAGGTTCTGTCCTTCCCTGATCCAGTTAGTCCAGAATTCATCGAAATTATCCATCACCACCCCTTCAACTCTGTGCGGATTACTGCTCCCTTGCCATTGGCAATATCCACCAGGGTTTCTTCATAGTGAGTGATCTCGATGTCATTGGCTTGAGCCAGCGACAGAAGGGTGACTTCCTCGAAATGACTTAGTTTCTGGCATAACGGCGCCTGGAATAAAGTCTCAATCAGGGGGTGAGTGCATCCGTTTTTACGGAGTGCGATTACGGTGTGTGCTTGAACTGCTTTCATGCTGATTACCTCTTTTAGTGAAATTAACCAAGGACAAACTCATAAAACATCTGCGGAGATTGTCCTCGGGGTGAAAATTCTACTTTGTTGCTGTCTCTGCCCGGTCCAATACAATGACCTTGTCATCCATCTCGATCTCGGTGACATCAAAATGTTTTCTGACATTGGGGATATCGTTATTCCAATCGCTGGGGATTACTACCTTGTGACCAAGGTACTGCCAGGTCCCCACCGGATCATCACCCGCTTCACGATTGATGATTGCGCCTTCCAATGCTTTTTTGCACCGCTCCATGTGATCCTGCGCACCCTTGCAAGCTTGGAATGCTTCAATTAAATCCATTACTGCTGGCTGTATCTTACTCATTTTCACTTCCTCATTTATAAAATTAATTTATATTTTACCCCTTTTCCCACTTACTGGTCATAACGATCTGCCAGTCTTGAAGCGTGGTACTCAGTTATCTTTTGATGGCAAGCCATCTCACTCACAGGTGTCCCATAATGTGACCAGGATATAAAGGGGTCAAACATTGCCTGGATTTTCTGCGCAATTATCGGATGCCGTGGGTATACCCGTCACCGGCAGTATTTAGAAAGATGGGGAAGTGGTCTAATCCAGAGAGGATTATTGTTGATTTGGGGAAAAATGTGGTATCTTTCCTTCTGTCAACTAAGCACTGACATCTTTCAAGGGAAGCTGCGCCCTTGATTACCTCTGGGAAAACCCTCGATTTCGGTCGGGGGTTTTTCTTTTGGTGGATCACAAAACTAATTTAAAGATTCTTCCGAGTCAAGCGGATAATTTCTTCTCACCCTTCTCAACAGATTAGAAAGCAATTTTCTGGTGTTCTGGTTTGGCTTGCAAATTGCCTTGCCTGGATCATCTGCCAGGATCCTGTAAATTGTGCTGGCTGGCAACTGTGCCTTCATTGATGTCTTGCTACTTGTCCACCCGGTTCGCTTCATGATTTCTTCAATCGCTTCCCGAGTATCCTCTTTGGCATAAAGCTTCATTAGATATTTCCCTCAGTTAAATTCAAGCGAATCCTCTCATAACCCAGGACACAATGCAAAACAAATAATATCTACTGGATCACGTTTAATGGTTTGCATAACAAACTAACATTCTATAGACTCGGCAATGCATATAACTAAAAGAGGATAACGCAGTGAGAAAAATGTGCTTAAAACAAAGGGTAAATTGCATGATTGTCCGGGAGGATGGTCAGCATTTTGTCGGCTTTAATACCTGTGATGTAGGGCATACCTGCCCACGATCCGACCAGGGTGCAAAGTCAGGAGAAGACTACCATCTGTGCCAATCAGTACACGCAGAAATCCAGGCGGTAGAACTCGCAAAGGATAGTGCAGAGATTCCAGGCGAAGCCTATCTCTATGGTCACACCTATATCTGCAAGGATTGTCAGGAAGCATTGCTGGCTATCAATGTAAAAACTTTTCACATAGTAACCAGCCAGCCACCCTGCGCGAATTTTGCGGGTGGAAAATCGTGAGGTTTGGCTCGGTATGTAGCGGAGTAGAGGCTGCCTCCATGGCATGGCATCCTCTTGGATGGCAACCAAGCTTCTATTCTGAAATTGAGCCCTTCCCTCGGGCTGTCCTCACCCATCACTATCCTGATGTCCCATTGCATGGAGACTTCACAACCATCGGAGCAAAAGAATATGAGCCAATTGACCTTCTTGTCGGAGGAACACCTTGTCAATCCTTCAGTGTCGCAGGACTCAGAAAAGGAATGGCAGACGACCGTGGAAACCTGGCACTCGAATTCCTTAAACTTGCTGAACGAACACGGACCAAGTGGGTGGTTTGGGAGAATGTTCCCGGTGTCCTGTCAAGTAATGGAGGACGGGACTTTGGATCCTTTCTCGGGGGATTGGGGGAAATCGGGTATGGGTATGCATACAGAATTTTTAACGCTCAATACTTCGGAGTACCACAGCGACGCAGAAGAGTGTTTCTTGTCGGATATCTTGGAGACTGGAGACCACCTGCAAGCGTATTGTTTGAGCGCGAAAGCCTGTATGGGTATCCTCCACCGGGCAGAAAAAAGAGGGAAGAAATTGCCAGAGCGCCTGGAACTGGCTTTACGATCGGTAGCGACCAGGTAGAAAGCTGTGAGCAAACTGGTCCCACAATTCTGGCAAGTGGTGCGCCCTATCGATGCACCGGTAGCAAAGGAGTGGAAGAACAAGCCCTGGTCATGCAGGAATGCGCTGAAGTATCCCCGAGCCTGACATCCAGTGGCCCACCTTTCAGCAGAACCGGCAACAGCCGGGTGGAAGCTGAAGCCATGGTGGTAATGCCGATCAATACAATGGTATGCCAGGGCAGGCCCTCAGATGATGGCAGGATGGGTAGTGGGATTGGGGAGGATGGCGATCCATCCCCCACGATTACTGCTGCCCACAGCCATGCTGTAGCATTTACCCAGAACCAGAGAGATGAAGTCCGTGAGGTAGATGTTCCCGGTGCGCTATCAGCCCAGCCTGGAATGAAACAGCAGACTTTTATCGCTGAGACTCACTGTCTGCAGGGAGCCGGCGCCACATCCCAGAATTCTCAGGGGATGGGACACAATGAAGAAACTGCATTCACCCTGAATATCACTGATGTCCATGGGATTGCCCAGGTCTGGTCGATAATGCCCCAGAATAGCGGGAAGGATTACAAAGCCCGTCCGGTAAATATCTGCCAGCCCTTATTGGCTACTGGCCCAACAGCCGGAAACCAGGGTGGTGATGTGGTTCAAACCGGTATGCAAGTCAGGAGGCTCACTCCTGTTGAATGCGAGAGACTGCAGGGATTCCCTGACAATTTCACAAAAGTACCCTACCGGGGAAAGCCAGCAGAAAAATGTTCTGATGGTCCACGGTATAAAGCCATGGGAAATTCAATGGCTGTCCCAGTGATGGGATGGATAGGAAAAAGGATTGATGAGGTAAACAAGCGCCTGGAGGCAAAAAAATGAGCAGAGATCCCGTAGATATTGCAGAACAACAGCGCGATTACGATGAAACCCATGGGGATGAATACACCAGACATCGTGACCAGGAGAACTACGAGCAGAACCGAGCAGACATGGAGTATGGTGATGAACAAGAAAGCTGAAAGGGTATTGCACGACCTAAAACACGGACCAATTTCTGAGGAGACTGTTCAGGAAGCCATCGATGTGATTGAAGAACTCGGTGATGAGATTGAAGGAATGCTGGCTGCCTGTGAAAGCCTAACCCTGGACAATGCTGCCCTGACGGAGGTCCAATGAGAATTAAACTCTGTCACATACAAGGAAAATTTGTTCCCAGTGATGACGATGCCCGAGCATTTATGATTGATGTGCAGGAAGGGCAAGTCATTGAGGTGGATATTGTCGAGCAGAAAAATCCAGGTAGCCAGACATTACTGAATACTTGGATGATGTGGATGCAGGAAACTGCCCAGCACATGGCATGGCAGGGAGTGACAATGCCCCTGTATATCCGGAGCAATGGCGAGATGGTAGGCAAAAGGGCTTTCGAGCAAAGAGATGCCCACGAACTATTCACCAGCCAATACCTGGGACTCGATGCCGATGGACTCCGGAAAACCTGGAGCAGAACCAAAAGCACCGAGGAGATCCAGGCGAGTGTAGGTGATCGCCTATTTGCCATGGATACCCACAAACAGTGGGCAATAGAGAAGGGAATTCAGCTTACAATCAAGAAAGACAGCCAGTATATGAAGCTGAAAGCCGAGCAGGGGGAAGCCCGTGAAGCCTAAATTCAAGCCATTACTGACTTACAACTGGAAATTCAAGGATTGGACCAGGACTATATACCAGCCCACCGATCTGTTCATGTCAGGCCCCATAGACCTGGGCGCAGTAGATATGTCCATCGATACCCCTGAACATAGGCAGACGCAACTGTTTGAAATAGGGCAAAGGGTAAAGGATAAGATCCTGGAGGCAGCCCGTGAAAACTAAAGAGGAACAAGCCAAGCGGATAAAAACCCTTTATTTCCAGGACAACAGAGGTCCTCAGAAAATCCACAAGATGACGGGGATCCCCTACGCCACAGTAGTGGAAATCCTTCGGGGTACGGGGGTGAATGTTGCCTACTAAAACTCTGAAGTGTACTGGGTGCAAGGATCGATTCGATCGGGATATCATGATCTCGACCAGGGCTGGCAATTTCCACAGCAGTGAGTGCATCCTGAACTATTCCAGGAAACCGGCAGCCAGGCAAAAGGTGGAGAAAGTCCGGGACCAGGAAAGGAAAGAGAACCATTTACCCTGGGCTATTGAGCGCACGAAAAGAGATTTCAATCGCTGGATTGTCCTGCTGGATGATGAGTGGCCATGTATATCCTGTGGGAAACACAAAGACATCTATCATGCCGGCCACTTCAAGAGTGTAGGCGCAATGCCCCAGCTTCGCTTTCATCCTGCCAATGTTCACAAACAGTGTGCCGGGTGCAACCTGAAGGTGAAGCACTCGAAGTATGCTGAAAACCGGATGGAAGAAGAGTATGCTCAGGGGATCGTGATCCGATACGGCCAGGAGATGCTTGACTGGCTGAATGGTCCACATCCAATGACTCACCCGACAGCGCATGACTGCAAGCTGATCCGGGAGATCGTCAATAAGGAGTGGCGCGAGATTAGACGCGATATGGGTGCAAGCCGTGACTGGAGAGCGATAAGGGATGACAGTATCCTTTCAATTTTGTAAAATTGTGCAATACATAGGGAGATGAAAATGGTTGATAAAGTAAAGCCTGGAGCAAAAGATGTTCCATGTGAAACCGAAATAGAGATGGGATCATTCAAGTTTGCGATCGCATTACGCTGGGATGACAATACCAAGCGAGGACTCTTCACATTAAGAGCCGGCGCTGGGTGTGAGGACATCACCTTCAACTTTGGTCCTGCCGGTGATGGCGGTATCCAGACCAGGGGTGGCGATCCAGGTGGGCCACCTTGCCCATAATTCTTCTCATTGCTGAGATCATGCCCATCATTCTGGGCATTTTCTGCTTAATTGCCATTTTATTTCACCCGATTCCAGGCGCTCGGGCTATGATATTTTTTGGCTTTGGCTATTTCAGCACCACGATCCTCTATTATCTGGGGTATGCCCCTGACTACGGGCAACACTTCCACCCCCTGATTATTGCCTCAGCTTTTACAATCCTGCTCTATCATTCGCTAGATATCACTGTGCCATTATTCATTGCTTGGATCATAGAACTTATACTGATCGCTCTTAATGCCTCAATGGTATGGCAGATCGGACTCACGCCAATGCAACATTGGTCTGTTACAATACTGCTAAACTTTTTAGAACTGATGGTTCTAAGTGTGAATTGGTGGGTACACAGTGAACGGATCGTATATCGTAGATTTTTTGATCTGGATCAGCCCCTTGCTATTTTTAGCAGAGAGTACACGATTGTTGATCATGAAACTCATCAAGGCAAAGAAGAAGAAAGAGGTAGGAAATGACTGACCAGGTGATGATCATCCTGACTGCTGTACTTACCGGGGCAATATCAGCCGGGGGTGCATCGATACTCACAGTGGCTGGATTGAGAGTCCATGTTGAATACCTGAAGCAAGCCACAGAGAATAATGACAAAGCCATATCCAGGGCGCACTCTCGTATAGATTCGCTCCAGGCAGCTAACAACAGCAATTCTTGATGAACCATGATCATCGAGACTATTCTGGCTTTATGCCTTCAATTCAACTGGGAATGCAGACAACCCATGATTATCAACTCCTTTCGTAAATACCAAGCAGATCGCACCGAGTCCCTGGTCTACGTCAATGGCAAAGAGTGGGATCAGACGATTCTGGAAGATGCCGGCCGCCCCCAGGGAGTAAAGATCCCAGGCGAGACTTGCATCCCTGAAGGGGTGTATCAGGTCCGGATCACCTACTCCAGAGCATTCAAGAAAGACATGATGGTGCTGTTCAATCACGCCCCTGATCACTCGATCCGCAAGGACGATATCTTTTTCAATGGGATACGAGTCCATGCCGGAACTAACATTGGCCACACTGCTGGCTGCCCCCTGCTGAACAACTACGAAAAACTGCAGGACCAGGTACAGAAAACCCTGGATAAAGACGAAGAAGTAATCTGGGTAATTAACCGAGCAAGCTGATGTCGGAAGAGAACCAAAAATCAAGCGCCTTCACTAATGCTTCCCTGATCACCCTGTTCACCATGGTGGTAGGTGGGGGAGGATTCGTCACCCTATCTGAGTCCGGTGAAGAAGAGATTCTCGATGGACTGAGAGAAGACATCCAAGAGACAGATGACACCCAGGATCAGGACAGAAAAGCACTGAACGAAAGAATCTTTAAACTCGAGAAAGATCAGGCACTTATACGCTGTCAGCTACTAATGGACTGCGAACCAGGGGATTAATTATGGCGAAGTCAATGCAACCTACGCTGGAATTCTATGATCTGGGCAATGCAGGACAGGTCGTAAAGAAGTGGGAATGGAGGCTCAGGTGTGATTACGGGCTCACTTTGCCTGGACTCTCAACCGGGAAACAGCCCGACCAGGTGATACATCGCTCCAGGTATTACTCCCTGGTCCACAAGAATGGATTCTTTTACATCCAGGCTCATGTGGGCTGCGCCTGGGATTACGCCACGGGATATTTCGACGGTGATTACATCAAAGAAGCTTCCCTGGGCCACGATATTCTCCACTGGCTGATTGCCAAGGGTGTCATCGATACCAAATACAATGACGCGATCGATTACGAATTCAAACAGATACTCATGATCCGGGGGAATATAGCCCCATGGAGAGCCAGCATACTGATGAAGGGTGTGAACCTGGTCGATCAAAAGAACACGGGCATCGATCGCCCTGTAGTAAAACTCAGGAAAGGAAAGCGAATCAAAAACCACAAAAACCAAAAGAGGTAAGCAGCATGAATGGGTACGAAACAGCAAAACCGCAGAATGAGCGCGATTGTCTAATGAATGCAACCGCTAAAGAGGGCTCCCAGACCAGTGTAGAGCGCATGGATAATGCAATTCACAACTTGTATCACATAACGGATCAGCTTCTTCACTTGCGCCTGGTCATCACCGGAGGCAGAACGGAAGAAGCCCAAAGAGATCCGGACGCGAAGCTTCCAGAGGAAGTACAGCCCGAGCCAGCACTGCGCGACATATTAACCACTGGCCCTGCCCGGATTAACGAACAGAAAGAGGTAGCCCTTGATCTTATAGGTGAGATCAGGCAGCTATTGATGATATGAACGATTCTAAATCAGAGGAAATAATCGCTGCACTGTGGACGATCTGCTGTCTGCTGTGCTTGGTGATCGATGAGAAAGCATGGGCAGTAGGATTCGGCATCAAGGCTGTCCTGGATATCCTGTGCTGTATCCGGGAATCTATCCGAGAGATGAGGGCTAAGATATGACACTGGCACTGATATTGCTGGCCTATGTGATAGCCATGTATGTCAACTGGTTGATCCTGGAGGATGAGCGATGGATGGATCAATGGAGCAAGTGCATTGGATCTGTCCAGATCACAACTGATAATGCCCGAGACTTCATGCCCGGTGATATTGTGGAGGTGAATGGGCATCCCCTGCAAGTCTACAATGTAAGGGGAACTGTAATCACAGTGGGGAACAGACGACCATGACTGACAGGGATCGCCCGTCCAGTGGTCAGACTTTCAAGAGGCAAGAGGGTGAAAACACCCCCTGCAAGCGCCAGGAATTGAACTGTGGTGGGACCTGGGCAGGAGTGTATGGCTGCTGTGGTCGGTGCGTGAGATGTATAGCAACAAAACCAAAGGATAAGAATGAGCCATGAATGAACAGGACAGAAAGCAGATCAAGATAATGCAGGAAGACCAGGATATCCAAGAGCTCTTTGGCATGGATAGTGCCGAGATCGTCCACATCCGGCTGAGGGCATTACTGCGGATCATTGGCAGGGCTTTAAGCCCGAAGGAAAACCAGATCAGAAGCCTGACAGAACAACTCGATGATGCCCAGGAAACGATCTACCAACTGCAGGAGGATGCCCGGAAATCCCAGGGCGGGAAGGAAGCCATGGCCCAGCGCATCCTGGAACTGCAAGATGAAATCGATCAAATCAATGACAACCACGAAGTCCAGCAGGACTTAGACCAGGAGTAGCTATGCAAGTATCAGCCCAGAAATTAACCCAAGCGCCCCCAGGATATAACTATCCTGATGCCAGGCTAACTACCTTCACCACCTTCCTGGTCGATAGTTTCCCCCAGGCAATTCCCCAGGCATTCCAGGCAGAATTCCGCAAGAATGATCAGGGCGAGTTTGTTGGGGATTACACCCTGGATCCCGTAAGAGGTATACTGTGAAGCCATTACGAGTGCCTGAGCGCCCTGCCCATTGTGCCGGTGCTTTGTTTTACAATAAGGAACAGGCTGTCTATGGTCCATATATCCTGGGAAAGTTTAAGCCCAGGAAGAATCCTATAGGACAGGCAATGGTGGCAGCCAAGCGAGTGAGACATGACAACTGAGAACGAAAACCCACTGAGTCCTGAAGACCAGGAACAGGTGGGACCTAACCAGTATTGGCGCCGGAGATTAAACCACGGCAAGCCCAGAGCCTATGAGACACCAGAGGACCTGATGGAAGCCTGTGTCGAATACTTTGAGTGGTGTGATCTCAACCCTTTATTCGAGGACAAACTGATGGCGGTAGGTGGCGATGCAGTTAATCGCAATCTCATCAAGGCGAGAGCGCCCACCCTGCAGGGATTGACTACCCATCTGGGTATTCACCGGGTGACCTGGAACAAGTGGAGGACATCTCAGCCGGACTTTGCCGATGTGATCGCCATGGTGGACAATGCCATGGAAGCGATCCAGCTAGAAGGCGCGAGTGCCGGGATATTCAATGGACAGATAATCTCCAGGCTGATCGGGCTGGTGGATAAGACAGAATCAAAGGGTGTCACCGGGCTGATAAGTCTCGATGACGTAGAGAACACCGACTCAGACAAACTTAAAGAAACCCTCCGGAGGATCCTGGAATGAACCTGAATGATATTGATAATGAACTATCTCCCACCTTCAAGGTGATAATGAACATCACCCTGGTACTGGTATTCCTGATCGCCCTTTCCGGGTGTACTGCCCTGGATCCCGAGGCGAATGCCCGATCGCTACTTGATCGCCTGGAGTTTGATGACGATGAGTATGGTCACTTCTCCCTGGTCGGTGATATTGATCTCAATCCCCTGCCTTTCTTCACTACCAATGTCCACATGGAACTGGAGAAAACGAAGGACAAACCTGCAGAGTGAACCTTGATCGATTCGAGGAACTGGCTGCCGAGGAGAAGGCGCTAGTAATATCGATCACCAATGAACTGGAGAAAAGGGAAGAGAACTCCACGGTGTTCGGGCTTGTATCCCCAGACAAGGGGCATCTCCGCTCCATCCAGAAAAACCAGGGTGTGTGGGTAGAGACTGACAAGCCGGTAGACATTTACATCCCGGCTAAACTTGAGAGAGTCCTCACCACCAAAGCCCGGCAGATATTTATTTTTGGTGGCAGGGGATCAGCAAAGTCCATCACGGCTGGTGATATCTGTCTTGCTGATGCCCACGATTACAATGCAAAAACCTTTTGTCTCCGCGAATTTCAATCATCGATCAGTGACTCTGTCCATGCTCTCCTGGTCAGCGAGATCGAGCGCCTGGAGATCCCAGGCTTTGAGACTACCCAGAATACAATCAGCAAAGGGGAAACCCAGGTCTTCAGCTTCAAGGGGATATCCCGCAATCCATCATCGGTAAAGTCTGCATTCGGTTTCAAGACCTGGCTGATCGAGGAAGCACAATTCTGCAGTGAAGAATCCCTCGAGACACTGATGCCATCGGCCCGTAAAAAACCAAACAAGGGATTGCCCCAGGTGCTGGAGGAAGAGGGACCAGGGAACGAAGGAGTCCGGCTGATATTTGTAGCTAACCTCGGCAGCATGGAGGATCCATTCACCAAGCGGATCGCGCCTTATTTGGGGGAAGTAGAGAAACACGGGTATTATGAGGATGATCTGAGACTTGTCATTAAGATGAACTACTCGGACAACCCATGGTTTATGGACTCAGGCATGGAACGTGAGCGCCTGGAGGACAAGCAAAATATGCCAGCAGCACTATACGATCACATCTGGGAAGGCGCTACCAATGACAGTATTGAGGATGCCCTGCTATTGGCAGAGTGGTTCGATGCCTGTATTGATGCGCATAAAACCCTGGGCTTTGAAGCCAGGGGCGCTGTCATCGGATCGCATGATCCGTCCGACCTGGGGAACGACAGCAAAGGATACTGCACCAGGCATGGCTCGGTGATAACCAGGATCGAAGAGAAAATCGATGGCAATGTGAATGATGGTGGTCACTGGGCCGCGGATTGGGCGCTAAAGGATAGCTGTGATTACTTTACATGGGACATCATTGGCATGGGTGCTGGGCTGGTAGAGCAATTCTCAAAGGACTTTGAAGGGAAGAAGGTAGAGATCACGGCATTCAACTCGAGCGAGTCACCGGATGATCCTAATGCACCCTATAAACCGGCACTCGAGGAGTATGTCAGGGGGCAACTGCAGAACAAGGATGTATTCAAAAACAAGCGAGCTCAGTATGCCTTTGAATTCCGCGATCGGGTGTACCGCACCTATCTGGCAGTGACTCAGCCCCAGACATACGGCTACCAGGATCCTGATACATTAATAAGTTTTTCTAGTACAATGCCATTATTGAGGAAATTCAGAGCAGAAGCTTGTAGAATTCCACGAAAGTCTAATCGCAATGGCTTGAATGAACTGTATACGAAGGACGAAATGAAAAGCAGATTTAAACTATCATCGCCCAATCTATTCGATACAGTTATGATGTCGCTAAGATACAAGCCCCCAATCAAGGCTCGGACCGCAGCCCGACCACCTACTATAAAGCCCATGAGGAGCGGAAGGTAGATGTCAGACTACGAAACCGATAACGATTATGAAGGTCGAGGTGATGACGATCGCCTTGAAGACATCAAGCGCGAATTCGATCGCAATTTTGAAGCAAACCAAGAAACCCGCAGAAGGGCAGCAGATGATAGAGTATTTGCATGGGTGACGCAGTGGGATGATACCCTCCTGGAAGACACCGAGAACGCCTACCGGGGTGAATTCAATATCATCCGTAAAGGCACAAGGCATATCATTGCCGACCTTAGAGCGAACCCTGTCCAAGTAGACTTTGAACCGGTAGACCAGGCGCGAGAAGATGGCGCCGAGATCCTGGATGGACTCTACCTGACTGATGACAGACGCAACACCTCCCTTGAATCCTATGACAATGCATCCCTGGAAGCAGTGGATTGTGGCGTGGGTGGATGGGAACTGTATACAGAATATGAATCAAAACGTAATGGTGAGAAGCAGCAGGTAATTCGCCGGCGCCCCATTTACGAAGCGAACAATGTTTCTTTCCCGGACTGCAATGCCAAGCGCCTGGACAAGTCTGATGCCATGAACTGGGGGATACTTGCCCCATATAGCGCCACTGGCTACTGTCGGCTGGTAAAGGAACTCACTGGTGAGGACAAGGATGTAGAGGATCTCAATCCGGACAGCTTCGCCCAGCCCGAGCAATCCTATGTATTCCCATGGATATCCGGACAAAGCGAGACAATCTATGTCTGTCGCTGGTATGAAAAAACCCTGGTAAAAGACAAAGTCCTGACGATGGAGGATCCTGGTGGCAATATCCAGCAGGTTCTGAACTCCCAGGTCGTGGAAATCATCGATGAGCTCATGGATGGTGGCTACCAGATAACAGATGAGAAAGTCATCGAGCGATACAGTGTCACCCTGACTATCCTTTCCGGTGAGGAAGTATTATCCGACGCGGTAGAGATAGCCGGGGAAAACATCCCAGTGGTTCACACCTACGGTGAAAGGACTTTCGTTGAAGGTGAGGAAATATGGGAAGGCGCTATCAGGCTGGCGAAGGATCCCCAGAGACTGCGCAACTTTATGCTGTCCTATCTGGCTGAGATCGCTACCAGATCACCCCGTCCGAAGCCTATGTTCACCCCTGAAGAGGTGGCAGGACATGAGTGGATGTATGACAAATCCGGGGCTGAAAACAATTTCGCTTACTATATGTATAACGCTATTGATGGCAATGGTAACCCGATCGAGAGATCCAGGGAGATGTTGCCACGGGCTGAGATGCCAGCCGGGATGGTTGAATTGTCCCAGGAGGCTCGCCAGGCTGTTGAGGATGTCGTCAATCCTGGAGTCCCGGAGGAATTCGCTGACAACCAGATGAGTGGCTACGCCATCGAGCAACTGACTGCCCGCTTCGATCAGCAGTCACTGGTATATCAGCAGAACATGAAACACGCCAAGCGATATGATGCCCAGGTCTACGCTGGCATGGCCACTATCGTTTATGATTCCCCACGAACAGTGACTCTGACTGCCCGTGATGGGACCAGGAAACAGCAAGAATTACTGAGTACCGTGATGGACCAGGAGTCTGGAAACATTGTGGTGCTGAATGATCTGACGAATGCAGAATTTGAAGTATTTGCCGAGATCGGGCAATCCTACTCATCAAAACGCGAAAGAACTCGGGATCACCTGGAGAACCTCGCAGAGAAAATGGCTGCCCTGGATCCGAATCTATCCAAAATTCTGGCGATGCAAGCCCTTACCCTGGTTGATGGTGTGGGACTCGATGACATCCGTGATTATGTGAGACAGCAACTGCTGATGAGTGGTGTTCGCAAGCCGGAAACCGAGGAAGAGATGCAGATGGTTCAGGAAGCACAGCAGAACCAGCAGCCAGATGCCATGACAATCGCTGCACAAGCCGAACAGAGGAAGGCTGAGGCTGACAATATGAATGCCCAGACCAACCAGATTAAGGCTCAGACAGAGCAATTCAAGGCTGAGACAGGGCGATTCGCTGCCGAGGTGGATGCTGAAGTGGCTGGATCAACAGTCAAGCTTAATCAGGCAAAAGCTGGTGCTGAGGGCGCGAAAGCTTTCAGTAATCTGCGAGGATCGGCTGGAGTGCAGCAACCTGCTGCCAATGAGCCGGCCGCCCCTGTTCCTGGTCCCAGGAGAATGCGCTACAACCCAGAGTCCCGCAATTTAGAGAGCGCATAAATGGCAAAGCCAGACCTGCTTAATCCATACCGGGGTCAGCCCATTGAGGTGGAGGTGGGCAATGATACTCTCATTGAATTGCCCCCAGGATCCAGCCCCCAGGACATGATGAATGCCATCGTGAAATGGCATCAATCCCCTGACTCTGGCAAATTCTACGATCCCCGCCCAAAACTGCTCAAGCCCATTAATGGTGGGCAATACAGGATCGAACCTGTTGAAGAGACTCTCCGGGATAAGCTGTTCAATAAAGCATTCGACTTCCTGGTCAGCGATAGTGATGATGCTATCTCCAGGCAAAGGGCGATCAGACGCGCTAGGGATGTGGTAACCGCGATCGACTTCACTCCAGGGGCAAGCGATGCGCTCCTGCTCAGTGATGCCCAGAAAGCCTACAATGATGGAGACTTCCTTGAAGCTGCGGTTTTAACCGGGATCACTGCGCTCGGCATTGTGCCGGTGATCGGTGATGCTGGGGCTAATGCACTAAAAAAACTCAAGGGAAATAAGAATTTAAGCAAGGAAGTCAGAAGGAAACTGAACCTCTGGCATGGATCACCTCACAAATTTGATGCCTTCGACCTGGGTAAGATTGGAACAGGTGAAGGAGCGCAAGCTTTTGGATCAGGTTTATATCTGGCTGAGGACAAGGCTGTCGCCGACTTCTATCGAGAACAGGGTGCGCGAGGCATGGGATCGATATCCCTGTATAACCCTGACATTGATGAACTGGGTGAGGAAGCATGGGAAGAGATGGTCCCGATCATCAATAAGCACAAGATTCCAGGCGATATAGCCCCAAATCAGACAGAAGCTGGCATGGTTCGCGGTATGCTCGATGACTATGGTGATGTCATGAGTGATGCAGAAAAGGCTGTCCTGGAGCGATATGCGTCGCCTCCTGGATCGCTGTATAACGTGGAAGTAGATGTCGATCCCGATTCTATTCTGGATTGGGAGAAGCCATTAAGCGAACAGCCCAATGTACTGGAGAACCTGACAGACTATGTCGCTGCGAAGGCTGCAGAAAAAGGCGGGAATGTCCTGCTGACAGACAAGTACACTCAAATGATCAAGGGGATGCTCGATGCCCCGGAAGAAGTCACCGGGATGGAGTTATATTCAGAGCTCGGTGATGCACTGAAGTCTGGCGACCAGGCGAAAAACCAGGATCATGCCAGCAAAATACTGAATGAAGCAGGAGTCCCTGGTCACCGATACCTTGATGCTCACAACCGAGGGCAGCTTGATGCTGCAGGAAGCCCAGCCGAAGGCACTCGCAATTTCGTTATCTATGATGATAAAAGCCTGAAGGTAGTTTCCAGGAATGGCCAGCCGGTAACCCAGGAACAGAGAAAGGAAGCCCTGGATCTGTGGCATGGATCGCCTCACAAGTTTGACGAGTTTGACCTTGGCAAAATGGGATCGGGTGAGGGCGCTCAGGCTCAGGGCTGGGGATCGTACCTTGCAGAAAATCAAGAGGTGGCAGGATTCTATAAGGATCTCCTATCCACTGAACAGGCTCTTTCTCCTGAAGTACGAAAGGAATTGTCTGAGCAGTTTGCAAAAGAATATCCCCAGGCAATGGCTGATGAAGGTGTCACAGCCGAAATGATGGCAGAAGGGGATTCGTACCTTCTTCAGAGAATGATTGACGATCACGCTACTCCTGAATTCAAAGCCATGGTGTCAGACAAAACCCCTTCAGGATATCTTTACAATGTTAAAGCGAACCTGGATCCCGATACTCTCATTGACTGGGATGCTCACATCCTTGATCAATCAGAAGCTGTCCAGGGTGCAATAGAACAATATAAAACCAAGAACCCAGAGAAGTGGGCAAAATATGAAGCCGATCCCCCTGATGGCTACATGAACGGACAATCCTTTTATAAGTTTCTCTCTCAGGAAGAAGGTGGCCAGGAGAAAGCATCCAAGATGCTCAATGGCATGGGGCTTTCTGGAGTCCGGTATTACGATGGCAGTAGCAAAGGCGGTATGCCTGTTCTCAATATGGATATCCCGGAGGAGTACGAATTCGCTGCCGATGAGGCTGGATCAGTTATCAGTGACATGGCTGGTGATGTGGATGACGCGATATCTATGCTCGAAAATCGCGCTGATGATGGCGATGAGGATGCACTGTATGCCCTGGACTTCATCAATAAGTACAGGACAGAGATCGATCAAACAATGGAAGCCAGAAAGAGAAACTATGTAGTTTTTGATAGTGATCTGCTGGAGATTACCCATCGAAACGGTGAACCTCTTACCAAGGAAGAACAAGCAGCGATCGATGCATGGCATGGATCCCCACACAAATTTGACGAGTTTAGCCTGGAGAAAATAGGTACAGGTGAAGGGAATCAGTCATACGGGCATGGGCTTTATTTTACTGAGACCAGGGGTATCGCTGAAGACTACGCCAAGATGCGCATCCGCAATAATAATGTCGCTAATAACACCACGATTAATGGAAAGAAACTGCAGGAATTCAAGGACTCCCTCCCTCCGGAAGAGCGCGAGATATTTGAGGGCGCGATGTCCAATTTTGAGGACCTCTATTCTGGTGGTCACATGGATACTGTGGAATTCGACCAGGAATATGCTGATGATTTCCGGGAGATGATTACCCAGGAGAATGCTGGCGAATACATCTATGGCCCTGATGGGCAGCCCATGAATATCGATCCAGCTATTGCCGAGTCTCTGGCAACCCGGATGGAATCAATAGTGACAGGCAAACCTGCCGAGAACCTATACGAAGTGGGCATTAACGCGAATAAGCAGGATATGCTGGACTGGGACTTGCCTATGTCTGTCCAGCCAGAAAAGGTACGGAATGCCTTGACGGAAGCCTACAATGAAACAATGGGTGGATCTTTCGAGCAAATGCTGGAAGGAAAGGATGTTGATGAGATGATCGGGATCGCCCAGAGAATTGATCCAAACAGTAGCTGGAATGAACTGGAAGACGATGAAGTCTGGGATGTGAACGAACTCAGGGAGCAAATGATTGAAGCCTATGCCGATGAGGACATGGCTTCTTATTTTGGTGATGCCAAGCCAATGGAGGCTCAGACAGGTGAGTCAGTATACAAACAACTGGCTACCCGGATGAGCCCTGAAGAGATATCAGCCCTGCTGAATAGTAAGGGAATCCCTGGTATTCGATATGACACTGGGACAACCAGGTCCAAGAGCATCATGGAGAAAAAGCTGGCCACAATGGTAGCCAAGCATGGTGGAGACATCGATGCTGGGCTGGCTGAATTCATGCGAGGTGTACACGAATCCCCTGCAGAAAAAGCCAAGATGGAAGAGCAATTCAGGAAATCGCTAGAACGCAAAGAGAGCAATCTAGTGATCTTTGATGATTCTCTCATCGATGTGAGATCCAGGAACGGTGAGCCAATCACTCCAGCCGAGCGCGAGGAGGTGATCCAGAAGTATTACCGGGGCAGTGAGTACAATGATTCCCCCAGGCTGAACCCTGAAACCGGGCTGATCCACGTTTCCCCGGATGAGATTGAAGCCGGCGCCTATGGTCCTGTCGATGAGATGGAGATCGATGTGGTGAATCCCTTCGATCCTGACAACCCTGAACACCTGGATCTGCTCCGGGAGAACATGGACATGGAGAAATTCGCGCAATCTGCCGACCAGGTGAATGGCAGCAGAACAAGCTGGCTGGGTGATAGCGATCTGACACCGGAAGAATACTTCAACATAGGACTCGATGAAGGTGGGCTGTACCAGACAATGGAAATCCCTGCAGTGACGGACCAGATCAAGGCACTGGGCTTTGATGCTGTCCAGATGAGGGAGTACCAGGGTGGCGTGAAGAACCTCGCAGTATTCAGCCCGGATCAGATCACCAAGGTGGGAGCGCCTACCCCGGAGAGACTATTACGAGCGCGAGAGCAGGGCTTTAATACCAGCTTGCCTCTATATCATGGCACTCCAGCAGCAGCCGAGGATATCGATGCGCAAGGAATTCTGCCTGGAGAATCTGGTGTCACCTATCTGGCCAGTGATCCGAATACTGCAAACTATTTCACTGATGGTCCTCAAAATGAATGGTTTCAGGGAAGTCCAGGGAGCACTGCGGTATTCCCCTATTACACGAAAGCGAAGAATTTCTTTGATCCAACAGACTCCGAACAGATGGAGAAGATAATCCCTGATATAGAAGAATACGCCGAGACTTTCGGGGGCATTACTGACGAGTATGGTGATCTGATGCCTACCGACCAGGTTATTGAGCAGATAAAGGATGGCAACTACGAATACATGGAACTCGATGGAGTGCAACACGCGATCGGCAAAAATGGCTTTGATGGATTCAAGGTGAAGGAATTCGCAAATGATACCACCTGGAATTATGGGGTATATGACACCGATCACTTGCGATCAGTCTATGACAACTTTGAAGCTGCCCGGGAAGTCCAGCGACCAGGCGCTGAGGGATTCGATCCCAGGTTTTTGAAAGGTGTCAATGTTGATCCTCGAAAGGGTGAGATACCGAAGCTTGAAGGGCTGGAAAGGACAGTATCAGCATCAAGAATAGGGGAGATTCCCGAGGTATCGATCGCTGACTACGAGGGCAGGGGCTTTATCAGTCACTATGCCGATCGGATGGATGCCGGTGTATTCCTGGAAGCCATCAATGGTGAGGAATTCGATCCCGTCAATCTGCTGGGTGGCCAGGATTTCATGTTTGATAATCTGGCAGCTTGGGCTGGGGATTTAAAACCAGCAAATATGTATATGCGCCTGGCAAATGAGATCCTGGAAGAAACCGGACAGCCACCACTTTGGCTACCCTGGAGAATGGCGCCGACAGGTAGTGACTTCAATACCTCAGCCGGTGAGACTATGATCGCCCATGCCTCTGCCAATATGCGACCAGGGGTGAAGAGATCGCTCAATGCCCAGCTTAAAAAATTAATTCCAGGCTTCAAGTCAGTGGATGATCCAATGTCCATCGAGATGTTCCGATCGCTGCCCAGAGTCCAGAGAGACAGGGTGGTATCCACCATGGACAAGGGATTCCGGGAGAAGGGAGGATTATCTATATCTCAGGCACGAATGGCTGTATCAGCCCCTAATCAGATCAATGCGCCACAGTTTGGACTGCAGAACATAGGGGAGATCGATCCGAAAGGAACGATAGAGAGGTCCACCCACAATACCTATCCGTATACCATCCCTGGTCAGGGCTTGGGAGTGATGAAGGAGGAGATCGAGATATTCGACATGATCCCTGAATATCTGAAGGCGAAAAACTACGATCGGACGCAACCCGAAGAAGGATTGCGCAGATCGCTTGAGATGAACCCGGTGTCGGGTATTATTAGTGCAGACTTATTGAAACGTCTGGGGCTATAGAAGTATTAGGGGAGGCATCAACCAGCATGGCTGGATCGAAATCCTCCCCCAAAAAATCCTCTCCCCACTTGAGTGAATAGGCTGACAAGAAAGCCATAACGCTCACATGATCGAGATCAGGATATCCCTTCATAGCAAAATGAGTTTCCAGGGCGCGAAGAGCCATGAGTATCTGCTCCTGGTCGAGCGAGAACTCATAATCGTCACTGATGAATGGTTTAAATTTCTGCGTATCCATAGATGTTACCTCCGAATAGCGATTTTACACCTTTTTTACTCATTGGTGCTACAATTTGCAATGCAGAACTGTGATCTATGTCACACCGTATCGATCGGATATCGAGGAAAAACCACCCTGTGGAGGGGCTAAACCATGGCTGTAGAAGGCACAATATCACTCAAAGAACTGAAGAAGCAGAACGAAAAGGAAGCGGAGGAACTTGCAAAGGCTGAAGAAGCCACCCTAAAAGCCAAAGAGGACAGTCTTTATGAAGATGACCTGGGAGATAACGACGAACTCACAGATGATGAGAATCAGGTTTCTGGGGATGACGATGCAGATCCCGATGTTTCAGGTGAAGGGGATGCTGCAGGAGATGACAGCGAAGGGGATCCTGATGCTGATGATCAAGATCCAGATAAAGAAACTAAAACTGAAGATTGGATGCTTGATGATGAAGGAAACGCTCCGGATCCAGAAAAGAAATATACTGATTCGGATGCCGGTAAGATCAGGAAGAAGTACAAAGGCACGATCGATGAACTCAAGCAGGAAATAGCCCAGCTAAAAGAGGCAAAGCCCCAGCCTGGGACTCAAAAGCCCATAATTCCCAATGTATCCGACCTCAAAGAGCCAGAGCGGGACAAATTCAAGTCCGACCTGGAGTATCTGGAAGCCAGGCAGGACTATAAAGCCGAAATAGCAAGGCGCGAGATACTGACACACCAGCAAGCCCAGCAAATCGAGCAGAAACAGACAGAAGCCGAGCAAAAAGCCAATGAGGAAGTGGACAGCCACTATGCCCGAGCTCATGCCCTGGTCCAGAAGTCCGGGATAAAGCCGGAACGCTACCAGGAAGCCGATACCATCGTGAGAAAGACTCTCGAGGAGCGATTCCCTGGATCTGGTGAGAAAGTCACCGACAGCCTGATTGCCAGGCTGGGTGAAGGCTCGGAGAAGGTTATATTTAACCTGGGTGTGAACAAGGAAAGGATGAATACCTTCCTCGGCAAGTTTGATTCGGATCCATCTGGGCTGTCATCTGCCATGTATCTGGAGTCTTTAAAGGCGAAGCTTGGCGCTGGTGGTAATACCCGGAGTAATGCTCCTCCTCCTCCCCACCAGCTTGGTGGCGATGGAAAGCCGGATGGTGGACTGAAGCGATCATTGCTGAAAGCCTACCGAGCAGCGCATTCCAAGCGTGATGGACAGGCAGCATGGGCCGCGAAGAAGAAGGCGAAGGCTGCAGGTATTGATGTGAGCGAGTGGTAGTGGGACAATGTTCCTGGTCCACTTATAACATCCTGGAGAAAGCATGAAGAATAAAATGAGAAAGAAGTATGTAAGCACAGCATCTTCCCCCAAAAGGGGAGGGGCTAAATCAAAAACAATGGGATCTGCTTCTAAGGCATCGATGGGATCATCCCGTCCACCACAAAGAGGTGGATCGAATCCCCCGACCAGGGGAACTATCGGTGCTAAAAAACCCGGCTCAATAAGCCGTATATCTCGCTAGTTTTCTCTCTGATTTAAGCCCCTTAATTGGGGCTTTTTTTTATCTGGCGAAAAGAGGTACAATACACCCACGGGCTGCCTAGTCCGGTTCAAATTCAGGCAAGCATACGAGATGCTCTATTCTCGGTTGAAGATCCCTGAATCGGGAGAATAACGATTCACTGGAATGCCGTACTAATTGGTACAGGCTAATTTTAACCGAGTAAATTGGAGATATTCCTATGACTGCTCAAGCCGTATCGGCGGGTAAAATCGCTGAAGTAATTTTTGAGAACGCTCTGGAAACCTTCGAGTCTCAGCAAATGATGCTGAACCTTGTTGATTTCTGGCAGCCGGACGCATCTGCTCTGCAGAATTCAAACAACTATATCTGGAGAAATGTGGAGCAACACGCCCCCATTCTTTCCGGCTGGGACCTGACAGGTTCTGAAACTGGTATCATCGAAGAGACTTACCCTGCATTGCTGGGAACTCCCACGAATGACTACGTTACGCTACGCGCTGACAATCTTCGTGACAAGGGCTTCTGGGAACGTCGCGGTAAAGCTTCAGGTGAGCGCCAGGCTTCAAACCTGAACTCTGCCATCGCTACTGCCATGGTCGAACAGGGCTCACTGCATTATGATAACAATGCCACTTCAGGCTTTGATTTCATCTCAGAAGGGCAAGCCCTGATGAATGAAAGACAGCTTGCAAGCCCAGAACGCTGCTTCCTGCTGAATGATCGAACAAACCAGGTCTTCGGTAACGAACTTGCTGGTCGTCAGACTCTTCAGGGCCGCCCTGCGGATACCTGGAATACTGGCCAGATCGGTGCGAATGTTGCCCAGTTTGATGTATATACTGGTTCATTCCTTCCATTGCTGGATGGTGGTGCGGATCCTGCTGCGACCTGTACAGGCGCTCAGACTTTTGCCCCATCTGCTGGTTCTGTTTCAGCTACTGGTGTGGTAACTAACGTGGATTACCGCGAAGCTGATCTCACGATCTCTGCTTCTGGTTCATACACTGTTGGTGACAAGATCCATCTGACTAACCCAGGTACTGGTGTTATCAATGCTCTAGGGCTTGATGATAAGACTGATACCGGTGTAGCGATGACTTTCACTATTGTGGACATCCCGGATGCGACTACGATCACTATCTTTCCGAAGCCTATCGCTCTGGATGATGCTGGTCTGTCTGATCTGGAGAAAGCATACGCCAATGTCGATACCACCATCTTGAACTTGTGTGTGGTGACCAGGGTGAACACTTCTGCCTCTATCCGTCCTAACCTTTTCTGGGACAAATCTGCTGTTGAAGTAATGGGTGGCTCTGTGCCAGCCGAACTTTTCCAGGAGTTTGGTGGCAAGCGTGTGATCACTGAGACCATGTCCAATGGTCTGACACTGTATATGCTTTACGATGGCGCGATAGCTGACATGACTCTGTCATTCAGGCTGTTCACATGGTACGGCATCACGGTGAAAAACCCGTCTGCTGTAGGTGTAGCTGAAAACCGCTAATCCCTACTACCTGACAAGGAACGGGGGGAGTGATCCCCCCAATCCTTTTACTTTACCCAGGATCCCTCTATGAGTACGAAAGCCGATATCATAAACGCTGCCTTCGAGGATATAAGGATCTCTGGTATTACTGTTTCACAAGGTCCCTCCGGCAATGTCATTGCCCTGAATCGTCTTGAAGAAATGATGGCTCAGTATCTGGAAGGGCAGAACATCGATGTAAACTACAATTTTGAAGAAACCCCGGACATCAACTCCCCAACAGGGGTGACGATTGCCCATAACACCATGATGGTGGCGAACCTTGCCACACGGGTGGTGACTGCCTACGGAAAATCTATCCCGCAAGAACTCTATTTAAGAGCCAGGGGTGGACTGAATTCCAGCGCATCAATTACAGCGCGAAACAGAACAAATCAAATTCAACCATCTTCCAGGATGCCCAGAGGTTCTGGCAACACCCTGAGAGAACCGACCTGGGTGAGATACAACCACCCGGTTTCACTACCACCGACTGTCCCTGGAGTGGAGAATATCCTATCTGGCGAAACCCAGAACTTTACTTCAGATTTCTCTGCCTGGCTGGGTGACAATACGATCGCCACTGCCACCCTGGTCGCTGATCCCCGGATAACGATCGACTCTTCAAGCACTTCAGGAGGGACTGTCTCATATACTGTCACAGCGACAGAGAATGCATCATACGGTCCATGGCAATATGTACAGATCACTGTTACAGATAGTGCTGGTCGAGTGAATATCAGGCTAATCAGTTTCGAGGTGATTGATCCACCCGAGGTAGGCTGATGCCCCAGCAAGAATTAAAAGTAAATCTCATCAAGGGCGATAAACATGGCTCTAATGTAGATTATCGTGACAACCTCCCCGTGAACATGACTGCAGTCATTCGCCCTGTACTGGGCGCTGATGGCTATATGCATGAAGAACCAGGGCTGACTCAGATTGGAACTGGCGCCGGCACTGATCGTGGTGGTGTCTGGAACGAACAGCAAAACAAGCATTTTCGCGTTAATGGGGGTGTTTTTGGCTCTGTTGATGCCGATGGGACCTGGAATGCACTCGGCACTGTTGGTGCTTCAGCAGGTCCAGTTTCCCTCCCTTATTCAGTGAATACCCAGGCAATCATCATCAATACAAAGTATTGGCTATATGATGCCACCAATGGGCTGAGAGAGGTCATTGATCCTGAACTCGGGACACCGATCGATGGTGTCTGGGTGGACTCCCTTTATGTCTTTACTGATGGTGACTTCCTATTTCATACGGATGCTGCAGATGAATCTGCGATCGATCCGCTCAAATTCTCGGGATCTGACTTCTCACCTGATCCGATCCTGGGTGTGGGACTGACAACAGACAATAAGCTGATGGCTTTCAACCGGTACTCTATCGAGTATTTCGTGAATGAAGCCACTGCCGACTTCCAATTCACCAGGATCCCCTCCAGGAACGTGCGATATGGGCTTGTGGCTACTCATCTCAAGGCTGAGATAGGTGGGCAATGGTTCATGGTGGGCGGCCCTAAAAACGGTGATATAAGCGTATACGCTGTCGAATCAGGTGGAGCGCAATCGATCGCCTCCCGTGAAGTGGTTAAAATTCTGCAGACTTACAATGAAGAAGACCTGGCAGATGCTTGGATGGAAACCCGGAAAGGTGACGATTATTCCTATATTATTCTCCAGCTTCCGAATCACACCCTGAAGTGTAATCTCAATATCCTGGGGAGTTTTGGGAAAGAGATGGCATGGACCAGGCTGAAAACGGACACCACTGGCGATAAAACCTGGAGAGCATCCCATGGGATATATGATCCCCGGCTGGCTGAGTGGGTGTTTGGTGACAAGCGAGATGCCACTATCGGTGTGCTGGATGAATCGGTAGCGACTCATTACGGCGCCACTGTCGAGTGGATCCTGGATACTCCCTTTGTCTATTTGAGCCAGATGTCGATCGATGAGCTCGAGATATTTACAATACCAGGGTTTAACACGGATGATGATGCCTCTGTCCAGGTCTCAATAACCTATGACGGAGTCCACTATGGAACTGAAGCATCGATCGCCTATGGCGCTCCAGGCGCATACTCCCAAGAATTTATTATTTACCGGCTCGGATATGTTGATGATTGGTTCAGCATGAGGCTACGAGGGCAGACGAAGTCCCGGATGGCTTTCGCTCAGGCGAGGTTTAAATATGGCTGAGGTAGTGAACAGAACGCTCCGGCTGAATGCCAGTGAACTGAGGGAGATGACAGGATGGCCTGAAGCCATGATCGAGGAGTTTCTGTCATTACTGGATAACCTGAACTCAGTGATTATCAGCAACAACAGCACTGTTACTGTGGTTGAAGAGACTTCAGAAATCGCATCGGCAGCAGATGGGCAGATTGGCTGGATCATATCCAGGATGAAAGACCTGGGGAAGGATATCGCTGCTGTTGAAGAACTTGTTGCCCAGGCTAATTCGTGGGCATTAAAGGCGATAAAAAGAGAGTCAGGTGTTAAAATGTCCCAGATTGCTGCAAGGATAAATGCTGGACAATGATAAGATTAAAAGGTGTCAATACACAGCTAGAAGTGGTCCTCGGTGAATCCGTAGGATCAGAACTTGATGTTGTCTGCTCATACGGCAATATCAAATTCACCTCAGCAGAACTGACTGACCTGGATAGCCGGGCGCTCAAAACCACAAACACAACCCCCATCATCATTGCCGGCCCTTCTGCCTCAGAGACTGATACTGTCGGTGTCGAGCAGATCAGCATATACAATGACAATGGCAGGGCTCACACAGTAAAAGTCCAGATTAACGATGGTATTGACACTTTCGTGATCAAGGGCGCGACACTTCAGCCTGGAGATTCCCTTCTCTATGATAATGGCTGGGCTGTCGAAAAAAAAAATAATATAGGATCGTCCAGCAATACCACCACCACCCCATTAAGCCCATCTCAGGAATTCATTGGCCCCTGGGAGAATGTGGACGAGCGCGACATAATTGCCTCGATTGAATGCGACACCAATGCCACCAGCTACTTTGAGTTTTCTGATGATCAGATAAATTTCGTTTCCGTCCCACCAGAGGGACACCCTTTATTCCCTGGCAACCATGAATTCCATGTAAAAGAAAAGGCTGGGCGATTCTTCAGGCTGAGGATCCACAATGGCTTAACAGCCATGACTTACCTGAGAGCCTATACCTACTATGGTGAGTATCGAACACCTACGGCATCCCTGAATCAATCGCTCTCAGGTGATGCTGATGCCACTACCACCAGGCCCTCAGACTTCTTTGACGAAGTGGCGATCGGTCGAAGGGAGGAGACTCACTCTCATGTAATGTTTGGCAACCGATCGGTGCTTAATATCGCTGATGGATCTGCCCTGATATGCCCTGACAATACAACCAACACCCCCACAATCATTACGGCCCCTGACACCTATACGATCACTTACACCCCTGCCAGCGATGGACTGGGAACTAATGGGGCCTTGTCTCTCCTGATTGAGCATATCGATCAGAATGGCGAAGAACAGTATGATGTCCACACCCTGAGCAATACTGGATCTGATGTCACCAGCTTCAGTGGGTACGGGGTGAATGGAATGACTGTCCTGAGTAGTGGGGCAGCATCCCCAGCAGTAAATGACAATAATGTCGCTGCGATCTCGATCGAGGATACTACTGGTGGCAATGTCTTTACCTATATGCCAGCAGCTACTGGCATCTCAAAAACTCTGGTATTTTACTGCCCATTCAATGCCACAGCAGTTTTGAAAAAGACCAGGCTGAGTGCCACAAAAATCACAGGGGCAACCCCGGTGATCTCCTGGCGTGGAAAAGTGTGGGTGAGAAATACTGGCATCACGATCGATGCCTACGAAGAGGACATGGATACTGCTCTGGATAACAGGCTGGAAGAGGATCCAGGATACGCTATCGATTCCGGCAATGTAGTCTGGGTCGAGGCAGAAACAGACAAGAATGCTTCAGTGGTGTCGGGACGCTTTGTTATAGTAACTTACAATAATGGGATCCTGGCTGCTGCAGGTACAGGTTTATATGCGGGTGCTACAATAGCTGAACACGCGATCGGAGAGATCGGAATTGGAGGAAATTCATAATGGCCAGAGTATATGCTTCTCGGGTAAAAGAAACGACTACCACTACCGGGACGGGAACTCTGGACCTGGATGGTGCTGTAGCTAATTTTGTAAGTTTTGTTGATGGTGTCGCTACGACAAATGAGTGTAAATACCTCATTGTGGGTGATGCTGACTGGGAGATCGGTGTCGGTGTAGTCACTGATGCTGCCCCTGATACGCTTTCCAGGGTGACTGTCGAGGACTCCAGCAATGCTGGTGCTTTGGTAGACTTCCCTGCTGGCACGAAATATGTCTCATGCGTGATGACTGGTGCTGATCTGGCGATCGGAAACCAGGAACTCTACTTCCCTGCTGGCTCGATGGTTGCGCAGACTACCAGTGGTGCTGCTGCTGGATCTGTTGAAACCACGACCAATCAGGTCATGATATCCACCCTGGACTTTGATGCTGCCGCCGATGAATTCGCGCAATTTTCTTTCCAGGCGCCGACAAACTGGGATGAAGGCACAATCACTGCAAGGTTTTTATGGAGTCACCCGGTAG
>Ga0316189_10000761_pt1 | contig 32296 bp, 21 predicted proteins | sample LowCovwburrow_MG_FD_204930 | JGI IMG/M metagenome (GOLD analysis project Ga0316189, IMG submission 204930) | Coastal sediment microbial communities from Maine, United States - Lowes Cove worm burrow | ecosystem: Environmental > Aquatic > Marine > Coastal > Sediment | place: USA: Maine...
CCCAGTCGCGCAGGCCGTCGTCCACCCAGCCCATGACGTAGTTGCGGACGGTGTCCTGAAGGACCGTTTTGCCGCCGTCTTCGGGCGACTTGAGCCACTCCCGCAAGAACGTCTCGTGCCGATCCAAAGGCACAAACAAGTGCTCGGACGCCTTGAGCACGGGCTCCGTTCCGCATTCTGCACAGCGCGCGTCGGCCAGGTCGGTGGTCGCGTACGTCTTGCCGCACGACTCACACGAGTCGCCGTATTGGTCGGGCGTCTTGCAGAACGGACACGTGCCCTTCACGAAGCGGTCCGGCAAGAACATCGTGTCCTTGGGGCAGTACAGCTGCTCCACGTCGCGCGACACGATGTCGTCCTTGGCCTCCATCGTGTTGAAGATGGCCTCAGCGTGCTGCCTGCACTCCGGGGAGTGCGTCGTGTGGAAGATGTCGTAGCCTATCTGGAAGTCGCTGAAGTCCGCGACGTGCTCATCGTAGGCCTTGGCGATCAGCGCCTCGGGCTCGATCCCCTCGCGCCGCGCCCGGATCTGAATGGGCGTGCCGTGGGTGTCGGACGCCCACATAAAGACGCAGTCGTCGCCGGCCAGCCTGCGGGCGCGGACGTACACATCGGTCTGGATGAACTCCAGCATGTGGCCGAGGTGTATGGCTCCGTTGGCGTACGGTAGAGCCGCCGTCACAAGTACATGCTTGGCCATGGGGCGGCGTTTTAGCACGGCCCGGGGTTCCCGCCAGACGGGGTTGGCCTGGGCTGGCTAGAGCGCTGACCGGTTTGAATTCGCTACGGAAGGTGCGTCACAGGGCCCGATCGGCTAGGCGATGGGCCGAAGATGTACCGGGCGTACTTCCAGCGCCCATCAACGACGCCGAACGGGTCCTGGGGCGTGCATTACGTGGTGGATTCAAGCCGGTCAGTGCTCTAGGCCTCGTCTTTTTGAACGCGGCGCAGCGTGTCGGAACCGATCGGCATCGTCTTGCGCCCAGCTTTGGGGTCGGGCGTGCTCGTCCCGGGGTAGAACTCGGTCCGGGCCGCGGCGACCCGCGACAAGGGAGGCATCGTCATCCGACGTGCCGGGGCCGGGGCCGACGCGACCGGCGGGGCAGGTGCGACGGGCTCGGGAGGCGCGACCACCGGGGGCAGCGCTTGGACGGGTGCACGCCCGGGCAAGTCGTCGGGTCGAGCCCAGCGGCCGCTGGAGTCGGACGTGACGCGCTCGAGGTTGGACAAGAGGGCATCCGCCGTGGCTTGGCGCCGCTCCATCGCCGAGACCATCTCGTCGACTTGGTGGGCGAGACCGGCCACGAGCTCGGGGAGCAGGTCTACCGCGGCAAACCGCAGGCGGCGCGGGGCATCCAGAAGCGGCACGACGGCACCCGGCGACTCGGTGGCGAGCTGGAGGCGCGACTCGAGCACCTTGGTGCTGCGGACCGCCAGATGGAACCCACGGCCGACCTTGAGGTAGCCCAAGTAGGCGAGGTTGATCACCCGCTTTCCGGCGGGGTCCGTCTCGGTCGTTTCGGCCAACGGACGCGCGTGCACGTACTCGAAGCCGACATTGAGCCGCCCGAGCAGGGCATCGATGCGATTGATCGACTGGTTGAGAGTGTCGGACCCGGCGTTCAGATGACGCGCAGAGTCGCCGAGGCGAAGGAGTTCATCGGAGAGACTCATGTTGTTTGCGTTCCCGCGTGCCCTTCCAGGCTGTGGGTGCCGCCACAAACGGCGCCCGAACCGCCCCGCGTCAACGGTGCGACTCGCGCTAAGCGTACCGCGAGGCCCTGCCCCGGCAATCAGTTCAGCCCTGGATCGCCGACGGCGGGCCACACGCGCCCTCCAGCGGGAAGCACGCTTTCGCGCACGCCCGCTTCCGCAAACCCCGCAGGATCAGTCCCAGCGGATGCCCTGCGCCAAAGGCAGAGCGTCCGAGCCGTTCACGGTGCAGGTCTGGCGGCGCATGTACGCCTTCCAGGAATCGCTGCCGGCCTCGCGTCCACCGCCCGTGGATTTCTCGCCGCCGAACGCCCCACCGATCTCGGCCCCAGAGGTCCCGAGGTTCACGTTGGCGATCCCGCAGTCGCTGCCCGAAGGAGCCCAGAAGCGCTCGGCCGACTTGATGCTGTCGGTAAACAGCGCGCTGGAGAGCCCCTGCTCGACCGCGTTCTGCATGTTGATGGCGCCCGCGACATCGCCGTCGGGGAATGCCCGGACGTACAAGATCGGTGCGAACGTCTCCTCGTCCATGAACGGGAACGGCTTGTCGTCCGGCACGCGCACGAGCGTGGGCTCGACGTAGAATCCGTCGCGCTCGAGCACGCGCCCGCCCGCCAAGATCTCGCCTCCATCTTTGGTGATGCGCTCGATGGCGGACACAAACATGTCGCGAGCGTCCGCGTCGATCAGCGGTCCGACGAGGTTCTCGGTGTCGCGGGGGCAACCGATGCGGGTGCTCAGCTGCTTGTACGCGCCCTCGAGCTTCCCGACGAGGTTGTCGGCGACCGACGCCTCCACAAACAGGCGCCGTGTCGTCGTGCACCGCTGGCCCGCGGTCCCTGCCGCACCAAACGCAATGCCGCGCGCAGCGAGCTCGAGGTCGGCCGTCTTGTCGACGATGACCGCGTTGTTCCCACCAAGCTCGAGCAGGCAGCGCCCCAGGCGGGCTGCGACGACGGGGTAGACCTTGCGCCCCATGGCGCACGAACCGGTTGCGGACACGAGCGGGATTCGCTCATCGGCGACAAGCACCGCGCCCACCTGGTCGTCGGGGCCGAACGTCAGCTGCAGTGCATCGGGGTGACCAGCGTCCGCGAGCACGGGCTGCAGAAGTCCGTGCACCGCGATGGCGCACAGCGGTGACTTCATGCTCGGCTTCCAGATCACCGGATCGCCACAGACGATCGCCAGCGCGGCGTTCCACGCCCACACCGCCACGGGGAAGTTGAAGGCGGAGATGCACAGCACGGGCCCCAGCGGCTGCCACTGCTCGAACATGCGATGCCCATCGCGCTCCGACATGAGCGTACGACCGCCGAGGCTCCGCGACAGCCCGGTGGCAAAGTCGCAGATGTCGATCATCTCTTGGACTTCGCCACGCGCTTCTTCGATGCCCTTGCCGACCTCGGCACAGACGACGCGCGCGAGGTTGTCTTTGTGCTGGCGCAGGATGTCGCCCATCTGACGGACGAGCTCCCCGCGCTTGGGCCCGGGCATTTCCCGCAGGCTCTTGAACGCCTCGGTGGCCGCCGTGACCTTGGCCAATGCTGCCTCGCGGTCATCGGTGGCCAGCGTGGCGAGCGTCTTCCCATTGGAGGGATCGACCACAGCAACGCCACCGTCTGCGTCGACGGGCGGCGCGAGTCCAAGGGACTCGAAGATCTCGGATACTTCCTGGCTCGGCATCGCGGCGGAGCATACGCCCAGTTGGGCCTAGCGCTACGCCCCCCCTGCGGCACCGCTACGCGGTCGCCCGCGGGGTGCTGCGGGCAAGCGTGGGCGCGACGCGGGCCGCGCGCGGGGCAAAATCGTCACGAGGAGGCCCCGCGTGGAGGGCGGCGTTCCGACCCGGGTCGGCGGGACGGCCTCTAAAACGAGAGGTTGTCTTCGATCTTTGTGTCGACGGCGTTGCTCCACCGCGGCAGCACATCGGCGTAGAGCATCGAGTATGCCGCCGAGACTTCCATCACCCGCTTGGCGTAGCGATAGCTCTCGCTGAAGACCATCTCCTCGACAAACGTGTCGAGCTCCAACCGCACCGGGCCCTTGGATTTGGCACGCAGCCAGCGGGCGACGTTGCTCGGGCCACCGTTGTACGAGGCGTAGGCCATTGCCCCCTGCCCCTGGAACTTCCGCAGCAGCTCGGCGATGTAATACGCGGCGAGGTGCGAGTTGGTGTCGGCGTCGAACAAGGTGTCGGCGTCGAACCGCCCCGTAGGAATCTCGTCGAGCAGCTCGCACAGCTGACGCCCCGTCCACGGCATGATCTGCAGGGCGCCACGCGCTCCGACATGGGAGACCACGTGTCTGCGGAAGCGCGACTCCGTGTACATGAGCGACCAAAGGTGGATGGGGTCGACCTCGCGCACGCGAGCCTCTCGCTCGATCGCGGCCCGATACGCGCGCGGGTGCCAGCGGGACTTGCGGGGCGCCTCAGAGCTGGGCACCAACCGCGCGTAGGCAGCCGGCTCGACCAACGCCAGGGTCAGCGCGCGAAGCCCCACACCCAGTGCCTCCTTGGCCTCTTTGTCGCGCAGTGTTTTTCGCCCCTCGCGGGTCGCCGCAACCTTGGGGTACTTCCACTCCGCCCTCCAACCCAAGCCGACGATGAGTTCCTCGCTCCGGGTCTTGGAGGACAAGCCCAAAAATGCGGTGGTCGCCACGCGGAGCTCGCGGCGGGCGGCCTCGAGGTATCCGGCCGTGTACAGCTGCCGCATCCGTCGGACGGGGGGCCACGCATCACCGTACGTGGCGTCCAGATCTCGAAGCAGTGCTGTCGTCTCGGCCCGCGTCGGCTGCGTCGCCTCGTCGGCCACGGGCTCAAGAACCGGATCCGGGCCCGCTTCGACACCTGCGTCGAGCAACCGCTGCCGCGCCTGCAAGCCGTAGTAGCTCCACGGCTGCGCCTTCGCCAGCTGCTTGAGTGCCGTGACGGCGTGGGCCTTGGACTCGGCGTCGGGCGCGTTGGCCATCAGCTTGGCCCGGAAGTACCGCGCGCGCGTCGTGTCTTTGGGGGAGCGCTTGGGGACCTTGTCGAACGCCTCGATGGCCTCGGCGTTCCGCCCCAGCCGGTACGGCAGCCACGCCCGCAGCCACGCACGCTCGCCACGGTTGGCGTTGGACACCCCCTCGTACTTGTCGAGCAGTTCCTCGGTCTTGGCGTACATGCCCGCCCGGTACGCCAGCTGTAGCGAGCGCCAGTACGCATTGGCCCGAGTGCCGCGCCGCTTGCTCTTGGTACCGCTCATCGCCAGCGTGAGCGCCTCTTCGTACATCTCGCCACGCTCCAGGCAGCGTGAGAGACGACCCGCAAGCTCGTGGCTACCCGTGCGCTCGTAGCCGGGGCGAAGATCGTCGGCGCAACGCTCGAAGTCACGCTGCTTGTACGCCGTGTACGCGCGCGAGCTACGGGCTTGGGTCCGCAGGTACGGCGGCGTCGACGTGTCTGCGATGATCGCGTCGAGGATGTCGCGTGAGCGCTGCACCCTGCGCAAAACACGGGCGTGCACGGCCTGCTCGAGGCGCTCTGTCACCAGCAGACCGCGAGCGTTCACCTTGCGGCTCGAGGCCGCGATGCGCTCGTACTCCGTCCAGGCCTCGGCCTCCTCCGGCTCTCCTGCACGCTCGATCACGATCCGCCGAAACGCCGCTGCCGCCTCTTTGGCTTTTCCGGCCCGCTCGAGTGCATGGGCGTGCAGCATGCGGTGCACCCCGACCATGGGGTGATTGGGATAGTCGGTCACGATGGCCGCGACGCCCTTGACCGCACTGGCGGCCGCGGTCTTGGTCGCGTGCGGAGAACTGCCCTCGATCTGCGCCATGATCGTTGCCTGCAGCACACGCATCTGCGCGAGGTTGCGGATCGGCGACATCTTTCGCGCGCGCTTGAGCTCCTTGAGGGCCTTGCGGCGCTGGGCATCGCCGTCGGCGACCGGGAGCGTCGTGGCGTAGCCCGCCCGCGCCTGCGCCAGCTCGAGCAGCAACAGCTCTTTGGGAAAGCGCGACGCTATCTTCTTGTGTTCGGCCAGCTCCGCCAATGCGGTGACGGCCTCCTCCCATCGGCCGGCCTCGCGCATCGCCCGACCCTTCAGCGCGCCCGTCGTCACCCAGACCTCGCTGCCGACATCGCCGCGCTCGACCGAGGCCAGTAGCTCCAAGGAGAGCGGCGCATCGCCGATAGAGAGCGCAGTCGCCGCGCCCGTCAGTCCACGCAGGGGCCCGGGAGACCGCTTTGCACTCGATTCGGTGGCTGCACCCGGAGGACCGCCCGCAAGAACCTTGGCCGCATCGGCCTCAATCGGGGCTCCAGCCGCCGTGGGGCCAGAATCATCGACGGATTCGCCCCCCCGCGGGTTTTCGGGGGTTGAGCCCAACCACACCGTGACCGCGAGCAGCGCCGCGCCACTGAGCATGGTCCGCTTCCCCGCAGTCAAACCCATCTTATTAGCCTTACACCTTCGCGTCCCGAGTCTACAATTCGTTTCAAACGCGGCCGGCGGGGGCCACGAAAGCGACTCGGGTGCAAAGAGGCTAGCCGCCGACGGGCAGCGTGGGGATCAAGAACATCGCCTCGGCGGTCTCGCTGGGGTCCTGACTGTCGGCAACCTGCGCGAAAAAGAAGAACCCCGTCAGCGAGATCGGGGACAGCGGAATCTGCACGGTGATGACCTGGTCCGTCTCGGTGACCGAGCCCGATACGGTGCCATCCGGGTCCATCACGAGGCCTTCAGGCACCCCCGCCTGAGGGATCAAGGCTTGCAACGCCCCTGGCGTCGGCTGCTCACTCCACGTGTACGGAAGCATTCCGCCCGTCGCCTCCAGCTCCGTCGAATAGGGCACGGGCACCCCGGGAATGATCGTCAGCAGCGGCAGAATGACCACCTTGAACGCCAGCAGATCGAGCTTTTCTTTGGCGACGATCTCCAGCGGCCGTAGGTCGACGCTGAGCTCGAAGTCCTGCTCCGCCCACCCCGGCGGCTGCTGGGCATCGGCCACGCGCAGTCGAAAATCGAACTGTCCGGCCTCGGTGGGCGTGCCTTGCACTGATCCCATCGCGTCCACAAACGCGCCCGCGGGCAGTGCCCCATCAACCACAAACCAGCCGTAGGCCGGTACGCCCCCGACGGCGAGGAGAGGCTTGGACATCGGCACGCCCTCATCGACCGCGCCCAGGTTGGGCGGTGTGATCACCGTCAGCGGCTCGGGATGAACCGTGAGGGAGAACGCGCGGGAGGCCTCGCTGCCCACATCGTCGGTCACCACGGCCTCAAACACGTAGTCGGCCGGAGTCTCGGGCGTCCCTGCGAGGAAACCGGCTTCATCGAGCGTCAGCCCTGGGGGAATCTCGCCGTCGGCAACGCCCCACACGTATGGCGGCACGCCGCCCGCCGCGTCCAGCGTCGTGGCGTAATCAAACCCGAGGATGGCCGCGGGCAGGACCTCCGTGTCGATCATCAGCGGCGTCGACTGGCAAGCGCCATCGAGGCAAACCTCGCCCGCTGCACACGGCTCGCTCATCCACATCGACCCGTCGGCCGGACACTCGAGAACCTCGGCATCTCCGCAGACGCGCTGGCCCGGCGTGCACGCCATGGCCGTCGAGCCCGTTCCGTCCACGGCACCGCTCGCACCGTCGGCGCCGTCGGCACCATCCTCGCTCGCGCCGTCACCCGATCCAGTGCCGCCGTCCACAGCAACCGCAGCATCCGACCCGCAGGAGGCCGCGACCAGCAGCCCTAGCAGCCCCAACAGCGGACGACCGGCGAGTGTCGACATCAGGCGAAAGCTCGTCACAGGATACCTTGGGGCCGCGCTAGCAAAACTTCACGCCGCAGCAGCGGAAGTCTTCGATCTGGCAACCCAAGCAGAGCAAGCAGCCAGGATTGGGGTTGAAGGTCGCCTGCTCGCACTGCTCGCCGGGGTCGATGACTCCGTTGCCGCACGACCAGCACGAAGCGTCGTCGAACTGGCACGAGTTGGTGCACGACAGCGACCCGCCCGGATGGCCGAGGCCACCGCAGGTCTGCCCACCGAGCGCGGCGCCGTCGCACTCCTCGCCCGGATTGATGACCCCGTCACCGCACTCAAAGCAACCGCTTGTGTTCAGGTTGCAGCCGCCGTTGCACGACAGCGACCCACCATCGAAGCCCGCGCTGATGCAGGTCGCGCCGCCCAGCGCGTTGCCATCGCAGGCCTCGCCCGGGTCGACCGAACCATCGCCGCACGAGTAACAATCGCTCGTGTCGAGGTCACACGACCCCGTGCACGATATCGGCCCGCCGCCAAAGCCCTCGGTCTCGCACGAGTTGCCGCCCAAAGCCGCACCATCGCAGGACTCGCTGGGGTCGATACTGCCGTCGCCACACTCGTAGCAATCGCTCGTGTCGAAGTTGCAGCTGCCCGCGCACGCAAGCGTTCCGCCGTCAAAGCCCTGGCTCCCGCAGCTCTGGCCGTTCAACGCCGCGCCGTCGCAGGACTCGCCCGGGTCCACCGAGCCGTCGCCGCACGCGTAGCAGTCGCTCGTGTCGAACGCACAGTCGCCCTGGCACGCGAGCGACCCGCCATCAAAGCCTTCGCTGCCACAGCTTGCCCCGCCCAGTGCGGCGCCGTCGCAGTCCTCGCCATTGTTGACCAGGCCGTCGCCGCAGCCTGCGCCCTCGCACGCGCTGGTGTCGTAGTCGCAGCTGGCGTCGCAGGCCAGGTTGCCCGAGAAGAACCCCAGCGACATGCAGGATGCGCCGTCGAGATCGAGCTGGTCGCACGACTCGGGCCCCTCGATGGCTCCGTTGCCGCAGCTGGAGCACTCGGAGTCATCGATGGTGCACGTGCCCGTGCAGCTGAGCTGCCCGTCGGTGAACCCGAGGCCCGAGCAGGACGCCCCCGCAAACGCGTCGCCGTCACACTCTTCGCTCCCCGAGACCACCCCGTCGCCGCAGATAAAGCACTCGGACGTATCGAAGCTGCAGTCGGAGCCGCACTGCAGCGCCCCGCCTTGGAATTTTTGGCTGTCGCAGCTCTGACCGCCCAGGTCGGCGCCGTCGCAATCCTCGCCCTCCTCCTGCTCGGCATTGCCGCACAGGGCGCAGCCCGATGTGTCGAAGACGCAGCCGGGCTCACACGCAAGCGCGCCCGAGTCGAACCCGAGCTCCACGCAGGTCGTGCGGCCGAGCTCGTCAACCTCGCACTGCTCCGGTCGCATGACCGTGCCGTCGCCGCAGGCACTGCACGCGCTGAACTCGATGGCGCAATCGGCTGTGCATCCCAGCGGCTCGTCGGCGCCGCCGAGGCCGACGTCCGCACATGTCGCGTCCGCGGCAAACGCTGCACCATCGCAGGCCTCACCGTCGTCGACCGTACCGTTGCCGCACTGCGTGCAAAACGATGTGTCGAACATGCAGGTGGGCTGACACTGCAGTGCCCCCCCCGCGAACCCGAGATCGGTGCACGTCGTGGCGGACAGATCGCTGCCGTCGCATTCCTCAGGGGTCTCGGTGATCCCGTTGCCGCACTCGGCCGGCTCGGGGGTGGAACCGGCGTCACCAGACCCGCCATCACCACCGCCCGTTCCGCTGCCATCGGTGCCGCCGCCGGATGCCCCTGGGGGCACGCATTGGTGCGCGATGCCGTCGGGCGCGGACTCTCCGTAGCGTTGTTCGGACGCACAGGCCGCGTCCTCAAACGAGCAGAATCCCGTCTCTTGGCAGACGCCCGCCTCGCCGTCGCGGTTGCAGGCCTCGTCGCTCGCGCAATAGAACGGGCTCGACGAGCTGCAGGCCGCCCCCACGGCCATCGATCCAGCAAGTGCGACGCCAGACAGCAGGAATCGCATGCTCGACCAGTCCACGAACGACAGCGTACCGCGTTCTGCCGGTGATGGACACGCGCCAAACCGAGCCCTGCAGAGGGCTACCAGACTTCGCAGCGCGTCTTGGGCGCCATCGGCTGGCCTTCGGTGCACTCAAACACCTCGGCGAACTCTGCGGTGTGCGTGGCGGGCACATTGACCCTGAACCGCCCTGGGGAATGAGGGTCGGTCGCCACGCGAACCTTGAGCGCCTCGTCGGTGACGTTGGTGCACCAGACCTGCGCAAACGCGACGAACACAAGCTGCTCGTTGGTCAGCCCCTTGACGTGCGGCTTGGTGTCTCCGCCGTTTTCCTTGGCCCACGCCTGGTACGCAGCAAAGGTCTGCGCCAGCCCACCCAGGTCAGCGATGTTCTCGCCCATGGTGAGATCCGGGTTGATGTGCAGCCCCGGAAGTACCTCGGGCGTGCTGTAAGCCTCGCTCACGCACGACAGCCGCTCCTCGAAGCTCTTGACCGCCTTGTCGTCCCACCACTGGCGCAACATGCCCGTGCCGTCGTACTTGCGGCCTTTGTCGTCGAACCCGTGGGTGAGTTCGTGACCCGCGACCATGCCGATGCCGCCAAAGTTCATGGCCATGGGGAACTCGGGATGAAAAAACGGCGCCTGGAGGATCCCCGCGGGGAACCACATCTGATTGCGCGTTGAGGAGTACGACGCGTTGACCGTCTGAGGCGATCCGCCCCACTCCGTGTGATCGACGGGCTTGCCCTGCTTGGCGAGGTTGTACGCCTTGTTGAAGGCGCCCGCGGCGGCGAGGCTCGCCACAAACTGGCCGGGCTGGATCGTGAGCCCCTCGTAGCTCCGTGGCTTTTCCGGATAGCCGACCTTGTTGCGCACCGCCTCCATCTTCTCGACAGCGCGACCCCGGGTCGCGTCATCCATCCACGACAGTGCGGGGAGATTGGCCTCGAACGCAGCCTCGGTGCGCACGATGAGATCCTCGGCCAGCGCCTTGCTCGTGGGCGCGAACGCAGCCTTGACGTAGTGGGTTCCCAGCGCGTGCGGCATGGCGCGACCGACCTGCGCGACGCAGCGTTTCCACCGCGGTTCTTGCTCCTTCTGACCACGCAGTGTCTGCTTGAAGAACTCGAAGTTCGCGTCCGCGAAGCTCTTGCTCAAGGACGGAGCCGCGGCCCGCACCACGCTCCATCGCAGATACGCTTTAATCGTGTCGAACTTGGTCGCGGCGACCAGTTTTGCCGAGTCGCGCAGGTACGCAGGCGACTCGACGATCACCTGTGAGGGCGCGGCAATTCGCAGGGCGTCGAAGTACGCAGTCCAGTCCAGTGCGCCCTCCCCTTTGAGCAAGGCGGCCGTGGTCCGCTTGTTGTAGGTCGCGTCCGGATCCCGGCGCTCGACTCGGGTCAGCTGCAGCTTGGCGAGCTTGGTCTCGAACGCGAGCACGGCACTGGCGGTCTTGGCGGCCTGCTCGGGGGTCTCGCCGAGCAGTTCGAAGTTCTTGCCCAGGTGCGCGAGGTAGCCGTCGCGAATCTCCTTGCGGTCTGGCTTGGTGTAGTAGCTCCGGTCGGGCAAGCCCAACCCGCCCTGCGAGACTTGAAGGACGTTCGTAGCCGGGTCCTTGTCGTCGGGGCCGACGTAGGCGCCAAAGAACGCGCCAACGCCGTTGAGGTGGAGCGTACCCAACAGGGCCATCAGTCCTGCGGTGCTCTCGAGGTTCTTGACCTGGTCCAAGAGCGGCACCAGCGGCTCGGCGCCCGCCTTGTCGATCGCCGCCTCGTCCATGCAGCTGCTGTACAGCTGGCCCAACTGCACGCCCTCGACATCGGCGGGGTTGGCGGTGGCGAGCCCCTCGAGCGCATCCTTGAGAATGACGAGGTTGCGCTCTCGCAAGACCCCGAAGCTTCGCGTGTAGCGCGTGCGATCGGGCGGGATCGGGTTTGCCTTCATCCAGCCGCCGCATGCGTACTCGTAGAAGTCGTCACAGGGGCTGACGGTCGTGTCCATCGTCGCCAACACCTCGGCCTCGATCGATGCCGGGGTCATCGCCGCTCCCGCTGGCTTGGCCGCGGGCTCGGGTGAGTCGACGGGCGCCTTTGGGGGCTCAACAGCGGGCGTCGTCGACGGCTCCTTGGCCGGTTTTGGCTTGGCCTTCGCCCCCGCTTTGGCGGCACTGCCGCTGGCCTCGGGAGGCGTCGAGCACCCCACGAGCGCGAGGACTGCGGCGACGGCGAGGCCGTTGCAAAAAGTGAAATCCGGACCCGAGGAAAATACTGCCAACCGCATCGACGCGCCTACGACCCAAACCGTACCGTGAGAGTTTCGTCCCCCACGGTCGGGCTCACGTGCGTTTTGCGCGGGCTTGATTGAAAGGCACCCAATGTGGCTGCAGCGACGATTGGCTGCGCTGATGGGAGTCCGGACCCCACCGCTGACGAGGTTGGGACGGCCGGCTGCAACGCTCCGCCGCCGCGTGCGTCACGGGACCCAGCGCACACCCTCGCGAAACCGTGCTCCTGCGGCCTCGTCTGTCCCCATACGCATCACCGTGTAGGCCACCCCCTTACGCACGACGATCTCGACCTCGGCGTTGTCGTACACAAGGCGGCGGGACGGCTGCCCGTCGAGGCTATCGCGGAGCGCTGTGGGTGTCCCGACCGCACCGTGAGTGGCCAGCGCGTCCCGTGTGTTCTGGTCGAGGTACGCGGCGACCCACGCCTCATCGGCGTGGTGTGGCGCGCCCGCCTGACGCATCAGTCCGAGCCTCGTTTGATCCCGCTCCCACCACGCAACGCGGGAGGACGGGTTGGGCATGCCATCGGCCTCGACTCGACTCCAGCCGAGCGGCTCGATCACGGAGACCCCGAAGTGGTCGTCGATCAGACGCCCCGTCGCACGCGTCACCGGTTCAAGCGCGGCGGGCAGCCTCACCCCCCGCAGGACGGCGTCGATCCGTGCCGCGACGGCCTCGTCTTGCATGGGCCCCCAGACGGTCATCACGACGAGGTCCTCGCCGTGTGCGACGGCGACGAGGCTGTATTGGAATGCCGCGTCACCGACCATCCACGTCGAGCGACTGCGGTGTGCGGGCCGGCCCTCGACGGACCACGGCACAGCCCGAGTGTCGAGCATGTGCGCGACCGCAGCGTCCGCCACCGCCTTCGTCTGGCCCGCCGCTCCCGCGACGACCTCCAGTCGCCCAAACACCGACAGGAGCGGGGCACGCAGCGACAAGACCACGTTGGCGCCGGAGACGGCCGCGGCGGGCCCTATCCCAACGTCGTGCAGCCCGGGCGGCGCGGACCAGGTGAGGTTGTGCTCGTAGTCGCGGAACTCCGCCCCGTTGAAGCGAGAAGTGGGTCCCACCGCCCAGCCGACCGCACGCCGCGAAGCCAGAGCCCGTTCGAGTGCGTCGCGCTCGGGTCGCGACACAAATGACATCGCCTCCAGCACGGCAGAGCACGCCGCGGTGGCAGACTCGCGCAGTGCGACTGGGTAGGCCAACCACAGCTCGCTTGCGACGTCCCCCTTTGCACGAATTCCGACCTCGACCTCGAGGCCCTTTCCGTTCGCGTACCGGGTGAACACAACCTCCTGCCCCCCGACCGTCCGGGTCACCGTTCCCAGCGCCACCCCTTGCCGACCCGAGTGTTCCGTCGCGATGGCACGAGCCCGCGCGACGCCGCCCTCGTCCGAGTCACCCGCGACTCGAACGGACACCACGGTGATGTGCGCGCCCGCGCTGGCGTTGGAGAGCGTTAGCTCGGCCTCGGGGTTGGCTCGAGTCATCGCCGCGCCCAAGACGTACTCCCACCCCGCCACGGGAGGCAGATGCAGGCCGCTCACCGCGCTGTCGTACTCGCCCTGCACCACCCGCCATGCGCCGCCGTCGGCGTTGATCTCGGTCGGGTCGAGTTGGGTGGGGATCTCCAGCGCGCCGGGCGTTGGCGTGAACGCCTGAAAAAACGGCTCGAGGTCTTCCGTCGACGTGGTCTCCGCCTGCCCCCACGCCAGCAGCTGATACAGCGATCCGTCGCGCAGGAAGATCACCCGCAAATACCGGAACTGCGTCCCCTCGACCTCGACGCGGTACACGTCGCGGACCGCGTCGTAGTCGCCGACTCGGGCGGGTCCTGACCGCTCCGAGACCACGTTCGGCAGCCGTGCGTCCAGCAACGCCGACGCGTCCGCAAGCGCGACGCCAGGCAGCCGGTCCACGATCACCACGCCCGCAACGCCATCGGGCTTGACCGCCCCCGCGATGGCATCGACCACCATCCCCCGGGCATCCGCGGCGTGCATCAGCTTCCAGCCCGTACCCGGCAGCGAGAGCCGGAAGCGATAGGCCGCGTCCACGACCGGCTCACTGGCGTCGTACGAGGACTCGGCGGTTACCCGGTTGGGCGGGGCTTGTTCGGGCGCGCTCGACCCCGACCCGCACGCCGCGCACAGCAGCAGGGCATTGGCCAAAGCGCCTCGCACCCACAGTTCATACCAGGAGTTCGCTGATCGGGGCAGCGCCGAACCCCGCGAGACCAAACTCCTCGATCGGGGAGCCGTCCTTGTGGGTCACGCACGCCATCTGGATCAACGTCGTCAGCACGTCGTTGACCGTGTTGTTCTGGCCGTCGAAGTGGAAGTTGCGGCGACCAGGGCCCGACCCACCCGCCACGACAAAGCACAGGTCGCGGGAGGCGTGTCCATTGCCCTCGCCGTAGTCTGACGCCAAGAGCATCAGGCTGTTGTCGAGCGCCGTACGGCCGTCGGGCCCTTCGACGATGGCGTCGAGGTAGCCCATCAGATCCGCGAACTGCTGCACAAAAAACTGGAAGCCGTAGGTCCGCAGGTCGGCATCGGGAGCCACCCCATCGGCGTGCACGGCTTGATGCCAGTCCCCGCCGAGCGCGGTGACACCATCATCGACCGTCGGGATCCCGAAGTACGGATTCTGCTGCCCCGTGTACTCGATGCGGCCGACGGGTGCGATCCCGCAGCCCATCGCATGTGCCATCAAGCGGTTGGTGAGATCGCCAAACTCGGTCATCGGCATGTTCGCGTAGGCCTCGTCAGCCTCCGGGATCCCCTCGGGAAGACTGCACGCAGCCAGCGGCGGCATGTCGAGCTCTATCTGCCGGATCTTGTCAGCGTGGTCATCGAGCACCGCACGGTCGGACGCGTCGAGCCCCTGACGCAGATCGACAAAGCTCTCCCGCACCGCGTCGAGCACACTCTTGCGGCGCCGCTGCAGCGCCATGAACACCTCGTCGACCTCACCGTCGTCCGGCGTGACCGCACTGAAGAGGCTGACAAACGCCTGGCCGGGGTGCGCGCTAAGGGTGACGGGGTTGGCCGCCGCCTCGTAGAAAAAGCTGCTGTTTTGAACCCCCGCGGGGCCTCCCGCTCCCGCGACCCCCAGGTCGACCGAGGCACGCTGGTGCTGTGAGGTGATCAAGCCCTCGCCGATCACATGATCGACGGAGGGGCCATTGGGCGTCTGGACCTCGTCGCCCGGATTGGAGTCGGGGAGGACGTTTTCGACGGTATTGGAGCCGTCGCCCGTGAACGCGCTCTGGAGCAGCGTCCCGGTGAGCGTCCCCTCTTTTTTGGCGGGGTGCCCGTACACGTACGAGCCGCCGCCGAGATCGTAGACCGAGTGGGGGCAGTTGGAGATCAGCGCGCAACGATCGACGAACGGCGCCAGCGGCTCGGTGATCGTCCCGAGGTTGAATTCGGACCCGACCGCATCGGGCGTCCAAAACGGCAGGTGCGTTCCCATGGGGTACGCCATCGTGATGATGCGAGTGGGTTCATTGTCGCCGCCCGCCGCTCGGGCATCGCGGCCGTCGTAGAAGGTCCGCAACATAGGCAGACCCACACAGATCCCACCCGCTCCCATCAAAAACTTACGACGTCTCATTCGCTCGCTCCCGTCTGGCGAAACATGAACGCATCGGACACGGCGATTGCGACCAAGAGCTCTCGGATGTCTCCGTCGGAGGCCGCAAAGCTCTCTTTGATCGTGCCCAGGACGCAGGCATCTTCGAGGGTTTCGGGGCGCCCCATCGTGTAGCGGAACCACTGGGTGGCGTAGCAGTCGCGGGCCTCGTCGGTCGCCGCGAGCGCGTCGATGAGTTCGGCCGCGTTGGCGAAGCTCCCCGACAGCGTGCCCAGGTTGATCTCGGCGGTCGTGTCGATCGTCGCGCCGTTCTCGGTGGTTCGGTACGCCCCGACCCAATCGTAAGCCTCCAGCCCGAACCCCAGCGGGTTCATGCTGGTGTGACAGCCAGAGCAGGCTGGCGTCGTCATCAACGCCTGCAGCCGGCCCCGAGCGGTCGGCTCGTCGGTATTGTCCTCGAGCGTGCCATCCACATCGACGTCCCCGGGAAGCGGCGGCGAGGGCGAGCACAGCACATTGGCGCGGATGAACGCCGCGCGCTCGATGAGCGACGTGCGGCTCTCGTGCGCCAAGGAGGCCATGACCGACGCGGTCATCAGCAACCCCCTGCGCTCACCACCCGTGCCGTAGATATCGGCGAGGCGGTCATCAACCGGGAACTCGGTCGTCGACATCAAGCTGTGGAAGCTGCCGTCCGATTCCTCGAAGATCCACTGACCGAGCGTCCGAAGCTCTGCGGCCAGGCCGGCCGAGCTGTCGTCCGTCCACTGGTCGTGAATGCGGACGGCATCGCCAAGGACAAAGCCGTGCATCCACTCGTGGTGGAAGGTCGCAAATGCCCGCACCGCGCCCGGCGTCGCGAGCATCCGCCGTGCTTCGCGTTCGACATCGTCGCGGCTGACCAATCGGCCTTCCTCGACGGCTGCCAGCAGCTCCGCATCGGGGGCGGAGTTGGAGAACAGAAGCGAGAGTCTGACCGCCAGCTCGTTGGGCGCCAGCAGTGTGAAGCCGTCGGGTCCGTCGCCGACCCGCTCGGTGACGTACAGCAGCGGTGGGGCCTGCAAGAAGAACTGCAGCACAGCGGCCAACCCTGCCTCAGCACCATCGGTGGCGGTGATGTCCGCGTACAGCTCTGTGATCAGCTGGGTCTCGCCCTCGGTCAGCGGCCGCCGGAATGCGCGCGCCCCAAACTCGCTCACGAACCCGTCGATACAGCCGTCGATATCGCTATCGGAAAACCCGGTCGACAGGCACGGCACCAGCTCCGGGGCGTACCCGTCGATGCCCTCCAAGAACACGGCCGCGATGGCGTCCGCGTTGTCCTCCATGGCGATCGACTCGTTACTGCTGACCGTGTTGGCGACTGCGTACGTCGAAAAGCCGGAGGTGATGAGCGTCGCGGGGAAGGTCGAGGCAGCCAGCGCCGCCTCGCCGAACTGTGGGGGCAACAGGTCTGCCAGGATCTGACGGTACTGGTCCGAGGAGACCCTGCGCAGCGACTGCGCACCAATCTCGTCGCACTCGAGCGTGGCCGGCTCACCGTCGTCGCCGCTGCCGTCACCGTCATCGGCATCTCCGCCGTCGCCCTCCGCACCCGCGGTGGCTGAGGACTGATGGCCGGAGTAGCAGCCAGGCACCGTGAGCAACGCGCCCAAAGTCCACGCCCACCCCCAATCACGCGTTCGTCGTCGGCTCATCGAAACCCCACAGAGCAGTGACCCGGCCCATGCGTCGACCGGGTGAACAAAAAGCGATGTTCCCACGCGCTGCGACCCCGCTGGGGGTTGGTTTGTATGTGCGGGCACCAAAAAGTCTGCCTACGTGTCGGTCCGGCTGGAACTCCTACCTGCACGCACGATGTGCCTTGCCTGCAACCTTGCAGAACGCCCGCAACCCAACCCGGCGAGCCCGTGTAGGCCTGTGCTCGGTGCGCGGTGGCGGCTGGGAGGCCTCACCGATATTGTCCGCGGCCCGTGAGCCTCAACCGTCCGTCCCACCAACTCGTCGCGACGGTGCTCGGCGCCGGCACGATGGGCGCGCAGATCGCCGCCCACCTGGCCAACGCTGGCGTCCGCACCCACCTCCTCGACATCGTCCCCAAGGGCGTCGACGCCGATGCCTCCAAGGCCGCGCGCAATGCGTACGCGCTGGGCGCGATCAAGAAGATGCTCAAGGGTAAGCCTGCGCCCTACACGGACAAAGCGTTCGCCGCGAGGATCACCCCCGGAAACCTCGATGACGACCTCGAGGCTGCCGTGGGTGAGAGCGACTTGGTGGTCGAGGCCGTGATCGAGCGGCTCGACATCAAAAAACCGCTGTTCGAGCGACTCGGCAAGGCCGCCCCCGCGCACACGATCTTGGCGACCAACACCTCGGGCCTGCCCATCGGCGACATCGTCGAGGACCTCGCCGAAGGCGTCGCCAAGCGCGTCGTCGGCATGCACTGGTTCAACCCGCCGCGCTACATGCACCTGCTCGAGATCGTGCCGTCGGCAAAGACCGACCCCGCCGTCGCCACCGAGCTGGGCGACTGGTCCGACCGCGCACTGGGCAAGGGCATCGTTCCGTGCCGCGACACGCCCAACTTCATCGGCAACCGCATCGGCGTTGGCGAGATGATGCTGACCAACCAGGCCACCTTCGACGGCGGCTACACGGTTGAAGAGGTCGATCTGCTCAACGGCAAGCTGATGGGTCGCCCCAAGACCGGCAGCTTCCGCCTGGGAGACCTCGTCGGGATCGACGTTGCCGCTCTGGTGACCTCGAACCTGGCCCGCTCGACCTCGAGCGACCCGGGCCACGCCGAGTACGACGAGCTGCACAGCCTGATGGTTGTGCACCCCACCCTCGAGAAGATGTTCGAAAAGGGGCTCAAGGGCGACAAGACCGGCCAGGGCTTTTACAAAAAGAGCCGAGACGAGAAGGGCAAGCGCAAGATCCTCTCGCTCGACCTCGAGACGCTCGAGTATCGCGACCGCATCGAGCCGAAGTTCCCCGAGCTCAAGGATGTCTCGCGCCAGCGGGATCTGGCCGACCGCGTGCACGCGGCGATGCGCTGCGAGGGCCGCGCGGGCGACTTCTTGCGCAAGGTCTACTTGCCGCTGTTCAACTACTCGGCCAATCGAGTCGGCACCATCTGCGAGGGCCCCAAAGAGATCGACGATGCCATGCGATGGGGCTACGGCTGGAAGCAGGGCGTGTTCTGGCTCTGGGACGCGGTCGGGCTGGCGTGGTCCGTCGAGCAGATGAAAGCGGCGGGCATCGAGCCCTCCAAGAACCTGCTGGCCTTGCTCGACAGCCAGGGCGCCGAGGCGACCTGGTACCAAAAAGACGGCGGCGCGACCTCGCAGTGGGTCGGCGACAAGTACGTCGCGATCGAGCCACCCAAGGGCATGATCGTCCTGGACCGCGCCAAAGCGGCCCCGGGTGCGATCATCGAGAGCAACGACCAGGCCTCCCTGGTCGACCTCGGGGACGGCGTGGCGTGCGTGGAGTTCCACTCCAAGATGAACTCGCTCAACGCCAAGGTCGTCGGCATTGTGCAGTCCGCACAGGCCACGTTGGCCAAGCGCGGTGACTTCCGCGGACTCGTCCTGGGCAACCAGGCCGCCCACTTCTCGGCCGGAGCCGACCTGTTTGGCGTGCTGGCCCTGGCCGGCCAGAACAAATGGGACGAGCTGGAGTCGATGATCAACGAGTTCCAGCAGACCTCGATGAGCCTGCGACACGGCAGCATCCCGGTCGTTTCGGCGCCGCACCACATGGCGCTGGGCGGCGGCTGCGAGTTCTCGCTGCACGCGGCGGCCATCGTCGCGGACTCCGAGCTGTACATGGGCTTGGTCGAGGCCGGCGTTGGCCTGCTCCCCGCGGGTGGCGGGCTCAAGGAAATCTGTCGACGGGCCAGCGAGTGGTCCACGCAGATCGAGGGCGGCGACCCGTACGACTACGTGCGGCGCGGGTTCTTGGCGGCGGCGCAGGCCTCCGTGTCGACCTCGGCCCACGAGGCGAAGAACCTCGGCTTCCTCCGTCCCACCGACGGCATCGTGTTCAACACGCACCGCGTGCTGGCCGAAGCCAAGCGGCGGGTCATCTCGCTGGCCGAGGGCGGATGGGAGCCACCCGACCCGAACGAGCCTATCCACGTGGTCGGCGCGTCGCGGGGTGCCAGCTTCATGCTCGGGGCACAGATGTTCGAATGGGGTGGCTACGCCTCCAAGCACGACATGTTGATCGGGCAAAAAATCGCACACGTGCTCTCGGGCGGCATGGCCGCCGTGCCCACGACCATGACGGCACAACAGCTGCTGGACCTCGAGCGCGAGGCGTTCATCTCGCTTTGTGGCGAGCAAAAGACCAAAGACCGGATCGCGCACACGCTGTCGACCGGAAAGCCGCTGCGCAACTAAGGGACCAAGGGAGAATCATCATGACCGAGCTGAAGACTGCCGTCCTCGTCGCTGCGAAGCGTTCCGCTGTGGGTCGCGCCACCAAAGGCGCCCTCGCTGCCACCCGACCCGACGAATTTGCGATCCAAACCCTCAAGGGCACGCTAGACACACTGCCCAATCTGCCCAAGGACCTCGTCGATGACGTCGTCTTGGGCTGTGCAATGCCCGAGGCTGAGCAAGGGCTCAACGTCGCGCGCATCGTTGGCCTGCGGGCCGGCCTGCCCGAGACCACCTCCGCCCAAACGATCAATCGCTTCTGCTCCTCGGGGCTGCAGGCAATCGCCACCGTCGCCGAGCGCGTCATGGTGGGCGCCATCGAGTGTGGCGTTGCGGGCGGCGTGGAGTCGATGTCCATGATCCCCATGGGCGGGAACAAGACGACGGTGCATCCGGTCGTCGCGCGCGAGCAACCTGAGATCTACATCTCCATGGGGCTCACCGCCGAGAACGTGGCCCAGCGCTTCGAAATCTCGCGCGAAGACCAAGACGCGTTTGCGCTGCAGAGCCATCAACGTGCGGCTGCGGCCGTCGATGCGGGCAGCTTCAAGGATGAGATTGTCCCCGTCACGACCGCACGCGGTGTCTTCGATGCCGACGATGGCATCCGTCGCGACACCAACGTCGAGGCGCTCGCCAAGCTGCGGGCTGCGTTTGCCGTCAAGGGAAGCGTCACCGCAGGCAACAGCTCCCAGATGAGCGACGGGGCCGCGATGTCCGTCGTCCTCGAAGAGAGCCGCGCCAAGGCGCTCGGCTTGACCCCGCTGGCACGCTTTGTCGGATTCGCGGTCGCGGGGGTCGCTCCCGACGTGATGGGCATTGGCCCGGTCGAAGCCATCCCCAAGGTGCTCAAGCAGTGCGGGCTCACGCTCGCGGATATCGACGTCATCGAGCTCAACGAAGCCTTTGCGTCGCAGTCGCTGGCGGTCGTTCGCAAGCTGGGCCTCGACCCAGCGAAGGTGAACATCAACGGTGGCGCCATCGCATTGGGGCACCCACTCGGTTGCACGGGCGCCAAGCTCACCGCGACCGCGCTGGCGGAGCTGCACCGACGCGGCGGCCGCTACGCGATGGTCTCGATGTGCATCGGCGGTGGCATGGGCGCCGCCGGCATCTTCGAGCGCATGTAGCTCCGCCGCTGGCGAACTCGCAATCGAGGCTGGGGCACAACGCCCTGGCCTCGTTGCGTTTGGCGTGTCCGAAAACGGGACGTGGCCCGTTCCTGTGGGCGCGTCCCAGCGCATCATAACGCCCCACATTGGTGCGTTGGATTACCCATTTTGCACGTGGTAATCTTGGATTTTCATGTAGTGTGTATTTGAGGTCTCGCGCCCCCGACCCCTCTCATGCGCACCACACACCAGCTTGACGCGGTCCCGCCCGGCGTCCCGCAGCCAGCCGACGACAGGCGTCCTGCGACCCGCCAGATGCTCAGGGCAGGCGATTGCGTCGGTCGCTACGTGATCCGTTCCAGGCTGGGCGTCGGGGGCATGGGCGTTGTGTATGGCGCGCGAGACCGAGCGCTGGGGCGCTTTGTCGCGCTCAAACTGGTCCGACGAAAGTCCCGTGGCGGGGCCTCGCGCAACATCTGCTTCATCGAGCGGCTGCACCGCGAGGCGGTCGCGCTCGCTCGGCTCTCGCACCCGCACGTCGTGTCGCTTTACGACATGGGATCGGACAACGACGTCATGTTTCTGGCGATGGAGTTCGTACCCGGCGACTCATTGGTCGTTGCCCTGGCGCGCGAGACCTTGCCTTGGCAAAAGATCCTCGGACTGTTTGTGCAGGCCGGCAAAGGGCTCGCGGCGGCCCATCACGAGGGGATCATCCATCGAGATTTCAAGCCGAGCAACGCGATTGTCGGGCCGGACGGCCACGTCACCGTCGTGGACTTCGGCCTGGCGCTGGGCACCGACAGCGCACCCGAGGCCGACGAAGACGACTTCAGTCCGGCCGCGCTCACCCGCAAGCTGACCGAGGCCAACCTCATCATCGGCACGCGCGGCTACATGGCCCCCGAGCAGCTGCTCGGTCGAGAGGTCGGGCCTGCCTGCGACCAGTTTTCGCTGTGCGTTGCGCTGTTCGAAGCCCTGCATGGTGTCCGCCCCTACCCGGGCGACAACGCGGTGGAGACCGCACGCTCGTTTGCCAAGGGGGAGCTCGCGCCGACAGTCCGTCGCGATATCCCAGCCCACATCGAGCAGGCGATCGCCCGCGGCCTGCGGGTCGATCCTGCCGAACGCTTCGAGTCCATCGACGCGCTGCTCGCCGCCCTCGACCCCAAGCCGATCAAGCCGCGAAGGTTCGGCGTGGCCGCGTTGGTGCTCGCCGCAGCCGCAGCATCGGCAGCAGGTACCGCGTGGGTGGGCGGGCTTTCCGATTCGGCTGAGCCCCAAATGACCTGCAAGGCCAATCCGAGCGCTGTCCGTCACCATCCCTGAGCCGGTCCCCTGGTAGCCTGGCCGCGTGCGCCACCTCCTCGCTGCGCTGCTCGTGGCATCAAGCGCGTGCGAGCCCTCCCCACCCGAGCGTGATCCCCCACCCGATCCCGCGCCCACCGTCGAGCCCCCACCCACGCCCCCACGCATCGATCGCCTGGAGGCCTGCATGGCATCGGCGACCGGCGACACGGACCGCGGCGCCCACGTCTTGCGAACGCTCTGCGCGGAGATGGTCCGCACCGCGACCCCAGGGGCGGCCGTCGCCATCGCGACCCCGCACGGGCCTCCGATCGAGCTCGCGGCGGGGATTCGTTGCAGCGGCAAACCCGACGGGGTCGTGGTGGACACCCCGTTTCGCATCGGTTCGGTGACCAAGAGCCTCACCGCGGCTGCCGTGGTGCGGCGCGCAGCCGCGGGCCACTTCGCGCTGGACGACGGTGTCGTGGAACATCTCCCCGGACTGGCGGCAACGTTCTCGACGATCACGTGGCGAGACCTGCTGGACCACACCGCCGGGCTCCCCGACACCCCGCCCTCCGCGGCGACGGCCAAGCTCTCGGGCGCAGCGTTGGTCGCCGCGCTCACCGCTGCGCGCCCCATCGCGCCGCGCGGGGAGGCATACCTGTACGCCAATGCGGGCTACGTTCTTTTGGGGATGGCGCTGGAACGTCAAGCGCGGACCCAAAGCACAGAGTTGGTGCGCGCGGCCGCGAGTCCGTCCAACGCCGTCAGCGAACCGCGAGTCTCCATCACCGCCGAGGAGCACGGGCCGGCGACAGCGTCCTGCGGTCACCTCGGGACGGAGCCATTCTCGATTCAAGACGATCTCCGCCTCTTTGCCCACGGCGCCACATGGACATTCCCGGCCGGCGGCGCCGTCCTGTCCGCCCCCGCACTGGCCCGCGCGGGTCAGCGAATCGCGACCGACCCACCGCCGCCCAACGGTCCGCCCGCCGACGGCACGTATCGCTACGCGCACGGGCTGCAGCGCCGCGCTCTCAGCGGTGGGGAGCAGCACTGGCTTCACGCGGGGCAAACCGGCGATTTTTCGGCCGAGCTGCACATTTTGCCCAAGTCAGGGGTTGTCGTTGCCGTGCTTGCAAACGCCGGAGTCCACCTGCGCGCGACGGCCTTCGCGGCACTGGCCCACGCAGCCCCCGAGATCGATCTACGACCGCTCGCAACGGCGTCGCCTCCCGTTCCGTCCGATCCCTAAATGGATCTCCTCGTGATGGACGTCGCTGGCTCCACGAGCCAGACACGGCCGCGACGGCGCCGAAAACTGCATGTTCAGGCCGCGGCGGCCGCGAAGCGGACACGTCCGAACCTGCAACCGCGGCCGGCCGCGAGGGCGTCCGACGCATTGCTCTTCCCCTCGCCACGATTCGTGGCATGATGCGCCCGCCCCCGTCACGTATGGATCCCAACGCCCAGACGATTCAGTGCCCGCAATGCGGAGCGCCGGCCCCCTTCCGCGGCCACACCGTCTCGCTGGTCTGCGAGTACTGCGAGAGCACGATCGTCCGGACCGGTGTCGACATCTCCTTGGTCGGCAAAGTGTCCGCTTTGGTCGACAACGGCTCACCCATCATTTTGGGCAGCCGCGGGCGCTTTCACGGCACCCCCTTCGAGGTCGTCGGGCGGCTGCAGGTGCAGTACGGCCGCGGTACCTGGAACGAGTGGTACGTGGAGATGGCCGACAACACGGTCGGCTGGCTGACCGACGCCCAGGGCGCGTACAGCATCGTACGACCCAAAGATCAGTCGATCGTCGCCGGGCGCGTCCCCCCCTTCGCCCACATCGAGATCAATCAGATCCTCGAAATCGACGGGGTCCCCGCCTGCGTCGTGGACCGCCGTGGCGCGGCATACAAGGGCGCCGAGGGAAGCTTGCCCTTCGCGGCGCAGCCCGGCATGGAGTTTTACGGCGCCGACCTGCGCGGGTTCAACGGCGAGTTCCTCACGCTCGACTACGGCAACGACCCCAACCACAACGCGCCCGTGCCGTACATGGGCGAGTCCATCGAGCTGGCTGAGGTCGGCCTCCACCCCCTGCGTCAGTTCTCGGGCTGGCGCTTCACCGGTTGGACCCCGCCCGAAACCGCGGGCCAAGTTCCACCGCAAGGGCAAGCATAGGCGACACCGATGGCCGCCCAAGCACCTCCAGCGCCAGCCAAGGTCTTCCGCGAACCTGCGCAGACCGAGTCGGTCCAGTGTCCCTGCTGCGGCGGGCCCATCACACTGACCGGCTTTGGCGGCATCGAGCAAGTCGCATGCCCCTACTGCGGCAGCGAGCTGAGCCCCGAAGACTCCGGCGCGTTGTCGGTCATGAAGCAGCTGCAGCGGCAGCAGCGGACGTCCGCGCTCCAGCTGCACACCCGCGGCACGCTCGACGGGATCGAGTGCGAAGTCCTCGGTATCGTCTGGCGCGAGTGCAACGTCGACGGCGCGACGTACCCCTGGCAGGAGTTCCTGCTCTACAACCCCTACCGCGGCTACCGCTGGCTCGTCTATTCGATGAGCGACCACCACTGGAGCTTGGGTGCCACCCTGCTCGGTGCACCACGGGTCGACGGCGGGAGCATGCAGCGGGCGGTCGAGTTCAAGAAGACCAGCTACCGCCACTTCCAAACCGTCAACGCCGTCGTCTCGTACGTTGAGGGCGAGTTCCCGTGGCAGCTGCACGTCGGCGACAACGCCATCGCCCACGAGTACATCGCCCCCCCGGTTGCGATCTCGATCGAGGAGTCGCACATGCCCGACGGCTCGGCCGACGTGAACTTCACGAGCATGTGCCACATCGAGGGCAGCGACGTCTGGAAGGCCTTCGGCTGCGAGGGCAGCCCGCCTGAGTTGAGCGGCGTCGGCTCGGTGCGGCCCAATCCGTACAAGGCGCGCGGCAAGTTTGTCTGGGCTGCCTTTGGCGCTCTGATGGCCGCCCTGATCGCCGTGTCGGTCATCTACATCGGGGGCCGAACCAACAAGGTCATCTACGACAAGAGCGGCGTCGAGGGCATTGGCGTCGTCTCCCAAGAGATCACGATCGGCGAAGGCGACTCCGACACGACCCTCGAGGTCGAGTTCAGCGCGATCGCGTTGTCCAACCAATGGGCATTTGTCGACATCATGCTGATCAACATCGGCGCCGAAGAGGCTATGGGCTTCGGCCTAACGGCCGAGGAGTGGCACGGCAACACGGGCGGCGAGTCCTGGCGCGAGGGCAAGTCCAAGCAGAGCGTGACGCTGGGCGGGGTCAAGAGCGGCAAGTACCTGCTGCAGATCACCCCATCCACGGGTGGGCCCAAGACCCCGGTCAAGCTCAAGCCCGGCCAGAAGGCCCCGCCGCCGCTCAAGCTCAAATACAACCTGCGGATCAAGGAGAACATCGTCCTGAGCCGCTACATCTTCATCGCGTTCTTCGTGATCATCACGTTCCCGCTCATCAACGTCATGCTCGGCTTCTTCTTCGAAGGCAAGCGCTGGCGCAACAGCGACTACAGCTCCACCTGAGGCCCGACTGCCATGTTCAAGATCCTGTATTTGGCCTTCTCTGCCGGCGCCCTGGGGCTGGTCCTGTTCAACGGCCCCTCGGGCTCCCTTTTGACCGGGTCGCCCGATAAGGGCAAGGTTTCCCTGGCCAAAGCCAAGCCGGCCACACCCGGTACCACCACGGCCAGCGGAATGCGCCCCGGCGGCTCATCCCTGGCCATGTGGGCCTTCGTCGCAGGCGCTAGCGGCGGTTACCAAGGAGGAAAATGATGTCCACCCTCAGCACACTCGCCACCCCGCTGCTGGCCGCCGGCGACCTCGTCGACGCCAGCTCCATCGTTCAAGCGCTGATCTACTCGTTGATCGGCATCGTGCTCTTCGGCGTGGCGTTTGTCGTCATCGTCAAGATCGCCCCGTTTTCGATCCGCAAAGAGATTGAGGACGATCAAAACACATCGCTGGGCATCATCATCGGCTCGGTGATCATCGGCATCTCGCTGATCATCAGCGCCGCCGTCCAAGGATGAGTTCGCCCTCCGACGACGCCTCGCCCTCGTCAGGCCGCGACGCGTCGCCGGAGTCCTCACCCGACTCGGCCGCGGACGCCCCTGCCGCGGACGCGCCTGCCTCGGGGAGCGCCCCTGCGGCGGAGATTCCCGCGTGGGGTGGTGCGGCCCCGGCCCCAAGGTCGATAGCGCTCGAGCGCAAGCGTGCGCGCGTCCTGATGGCATCGGTCGCAGTCGTCGCGACGTGCGGGCTTGTCTACGAGCTCATCAGCGCGACGATGGCGTCGTACCTGCTGGGTGATTCGGTCACCCAGTGGAGCTTGGTCATCGGTGTCTACCTGTCCGCGATGGGCCTGGGCTCGTGGCTATCCAAATACGTCGACCGCGCGCTGCCCGATCGGTTTGTTCAAGTCCAGCTCATCATCGCGGTGATCGGCGGGTTCTCGGCAACCGCCCTGTTCTTCGGGTTCGGCTACCTCTCGACCATCCGCCCGCTGCTGTTTTCGATCCTCGTCTCGGTCGGCACGATGGTAGGTCTCGAGATCCCGCTGTTGATGCGCCTGCTGCAGCCCGGGGTCGAGCTCAAAGACTTGGTCGCGCGCGTGTTGGCGTTCGACTACCTCGGCGCCCTGGCAGCCAGCATTCTCTTTCCGCTCGCGCTGCTCCCGTACCTCGGTCTGGTGCGTACATCGCTGCTGTTTGGGCTGCTCAACGCAGGCGTCGCGCTGTGGGCGACTCGCATTTTTGCCGACTCGATGCGGCGGCCGCGGTGGATGGCCGTGCAAGCGACTGCGATCTTCCTCTCGCTGGCGGCGGCCTTCGTCTACGGCAAGCAGATCGAAGACTTCGGCGAGTCGCAGCTGTACGACTTTCCCGTCGTCTTCTCCAAGAAGACCAAGTACCAGCGCCTCACGCTAACGCGGTGGAAGTCCGACGTCCGCCTGTTCATCAACGGAAACCTGCAGTTTTCCTCGACCGACGAGCACCGCTACCACGAGGCCCTGGTGCACCCCGCCCTGGCAGCAGCACAGCCCCTGCAGGGCGAGCGCGCCCGGCGAGTCCTGGTCCTGGGCGGCGGCGACGGCTTGGCCCTGCGAGAGCTGCTGCGCTACGACGACGTCGCCCACATCGACTTGGTCGACCTCGACCCCGAGATGACCGAGCTGTTCGCAACCCACTCGTTGCTGACCGCGCTCAACAAGGACGCGTTCGCCGACCCACGCGTGCACGTGCACAACAATGACGCGATGGAGTGGCTGTCGCAGCATCGCGCGGCGGGCAAGGATCCCTACGACGTCGCGATCATCGACCTGCCCGACCCCAACAACTTCTCGCTGGGCAAGCTCTACACCCGATCGTTTTACCGATTGGTCCGCAGCCGACTCGCCGAGGACGCGGTCGCCGTCGTGCAGTCCACGTCGCCCTATTTTGCACCGCGCTCGTACTGGTGCATCGTCAAGACGCTGGAGTCCGCGGGCCTCAACCCACGCCCCTTCCACGCGTACGTGCCCTCCTTTGGCGACTGGGGCTACGTCCTGGTCTCGCCCGTGCCGATCGAACCTCCCAACAAGCTGCCCGAGGGCCAACCCATGCGGTTTTTGACCGACGGGGGCCTTGCTGCCTTGTTCGAGTTTCCGGCCGACCAAGCGCCGCAGGACGTCGAGGTCAATCGACTCAATGACCAGCTGTTGGTGCACTACTACGAGTCGGACATCATCGACCCGCTCAGCCGCGGGAACCGGCGCGCGGGCAAGGGCGAGTTGGTGCAGTAGATGCCGCTGTCGAGGCGAGCGGTGCTCTCGGGGGCGGCGTCGGCGTCGGCCTCGGTCTCCATTGGCGCCTGCCGCAGCGGTGAGGCGACCGCGGCCCCCATCGAGGCGCAGTTCGTTGGGCAAGACCCAGCGCGTGCGCACCGACTCCGCGACAAGACGCTCCCTGCACCCGATGGGATCCGCGGCGAGTCGCTGCGCGTCAAAGTCCTGATCGTGGGGGGCGGCGCTGCGGGCATGGCTGCGGCCTGGCGGCTGCATCGCGGCGGGGTCAACGATTTTTTGGTGGTCGAGCTCGAGAACGGCACGGGAGGCACCGCCCGCGGTGGCGCCCTTCCACGCTCGGCGTACCCCATGGGCGCGCACTACCTGCCCGCGCCGCCCGTGCACAACCGGGGGCTGTGGACACTGCTGGGCGACCTCGGTTTTGTGGTCGGGGCCACGGCCGGCACTCCTGAGCTGGACCCACGGTTCTTGTGCCATGCGCCCGTTGAGCGTCATCAGCACGAGGGCGTATGGAGTGCGGGTTTGTATCCGGCCCGCGGACAGACCGATGACGAGGAGGCTCAATGGGCACGCTGGCGCAAGCACCTGCGCACGCTGGATGGGCGCATGGGCGCGGATGGACGCCGGCTGTTCGACTTACCCGTCCAAAACAGCTCAACCGAGCTGCGCCACCTCGACCGCATCAGCGCCGAGGCTTACCTCGACGGCCTGGGCCTGACGTCGTGGCGCCTACGCTGGACGATGGACTACGGCTGCCGCGACGACTACGGCTGCACGCTCGGCCAGACGTCTGCGTTTGCCCTGCTGCACCACGAGCTGGCGCGCGGCCTCGAAGACACCCACGACCGCTTCATTTTGACCTTCCCCGAAGGCAACGCGCGCTTGGTCAACACGATGGCCGACGCCGCGGACGTGTCCGACCGCCTCCGGACCTCGACGGTGGTGCACAGCATCGACCCCGACAGCGGGCTGGCGCACGGCTGGGACCTCGACAACGACCTGCCCGTGCGCGTGCAGGCCGACGTCATCGTCTGGGCCGCCCCGCGCTTCGTGCTTCAGCATGTGCTGCCGCCGGGTCGAGATCCCCTGGCCCTGGGTGCCATCGAGTACACGCCGTGGCTTGTCGCCAGCGTTCAGGTGCGCCACGCCCCCGGAGGTTTTGGAGCACTCCCAGCATGGGACAACGTGCCGGTCGGGCCCGATCACCTCGGATACGTTCGCGCCAATCACACCGAGGCGCTGACCGAGCAGCGCCAGCCGGGTGCGGTGCTCAGCTTCTACCAGCCGCTGCTGGCCGCAGACACCGCCCAGCTCAAGGCCCAGCGCACGCGGCTGCTATCGACCGGCCTGGCCGACTGGACGACCCACGTCGTCGACGCGCTGTCCGAGATGCACCCCTCGATAGGCCCGGACATCGAGCGCATCGACATCGCGCGGTGGGGACACGGCATGGCCCGAAACACGCCGGGTTGGTTGTTTGGATCCACGCGCGCCACCGCGGCGGCTGCGGTTGGATGTGTCTTGCCCTGCGCCACCGATGTCGGGGGGCTCCCGCTGTTTGAGCAGGCCTTTGCGGGCGGCGTGAACGCGGCTGAAGAGGCGCTGGCACGCATGGGGCAGCCACAGGACACGATCCTGTGAACGCCGGGCACGCGATCGTATCGCCGCGTGCTGACTTCGCCTGGTTTGTTGCGCCCGGCATCGCCGCGCTCGCCGTTGCGCTCGGTCTGGGCCTGCTCGACGCCCAGCCCGATGGCGCGGAGACCCTCGGTTTGTGGATCGTCGGCGTGCTGCTGGTGGACGTCGCGCACGTCTACGCTTCGCTGTATCGCACCTACTTGGACCCGGTCGCGAGGCGCCTGCATCGCCCCCTCCTCATCGCGACCCCGGCCGCGGTTGCCGTCGTGGGGGTCGTCCTGCACCTGCAATCGGCCATCCTGTTTTGGAGCGTCCTGGCGTACGTCGCCATCTTTCACTTCATCAAGCAGCACATCGGTTTTGCGATGCTGTACGTCCGCGGCGGGCGCGAATCGGCGGGTGACCGACGGCTTGTGCACATGGCCCTGTGGGCCGGCACCTTGGCGCCCGTGGTGTGGTGGCACAGCCAGCTCCCGCGACGGTTCGCGTGGTTCACGCCCGACGACCTCATCACCGGCCTGCCCGCTTGGCTCGGAACAGCGGCCCTGCTGGTCACCGTCCCGCTGTGGGTAGCGTTTGTCCGTCGGCGCATCCAGCTGTGGCGGGCGGGGAGCCCCAACTGGATGGTCGTCTGGCTCACCCTCGTGCCAGCCGCCAACTGGTACCTGGGCATCGTCGTGTTCAACGACGATCGCATTTTCACGATCACCAACGTGTTCTTGCACGGGGTGCCCTACTTCGCGTTGGTGTGGGTCGCGGGTGGCCGGGCGTGTGTCACCGAGAACCTGCAACGCATGACGGGTCGCTCGACCCACACTGTCGTGTCGGTCGGGCTCGCGTTTTACGCCGTGCTCTTGTTCGCTGCCGTTTCGGAAGAAGCGCTGTGGGACCACTTGGTGTGGCATGAGCACAGCATGCTGTTTGGTGACATCGGATTGCGACTGGGGCCCACGGGTGTCGCCATCCTCTCTGCGCTGCTCACCGTGCCGCAGGCCACACACTACGTGCTCGACCGATTCATCTGGCGCGCGGGCCCGACCAACCCCGCCCTCGCGGGCCAGCTGGGTCTGTCGGGCGGTAGCCCACCCACGGACGCAAAGTGACGGGCGGCGCACCAGGGTTGTCGCAGCGGTTGGCCGAGCAGCCCTTCGTGCTCCTGGACGGCGGCCTGGCCAGCGAGCTCGCACAGCGGGGCCACGACCTGAGCTCCCCGCTGTGGTCGGCGGCCATTTTGCTCAACGACCCCGCAGCCATCACCGCGGTGCACTTGGACTACCTGCGCGCGGGCGCAGAGGTCATCACCACTGCCAGCTACCAGGCCAGCGCGCGGGGCCTGGCCGCCCAGGGGTACTCGCCGCAATCCACCGCTGAGCTCCTCAGGCTCTCCGTCCGCCTGGCCCGGGCCGCCGCCGAGGCGTTTGTCGCCGAGTCGCCGCGCGCCCGCCCACCGCTGGTGGCCGCGTCGATCGGGCCGTACGGCGCCTCCTTGGCCGACGGATCGGAGTACACGGGCGACTACGACTGCGATGAGGCTGGCCTCGTCGAGTTTCACCGCGACCGGGCGGCATGCCTGGCCCCGTTGGCCGACCTGCTCGCGTGCGAGACGATCCCCAGCGCCGCGGAGGCGCGGGCTCTGGCCACCGTGCTGGCCGAGGTTCTGCCCCGCCACCCCGGCCTGCAGGCGTGGGTCACGATGACCTGCCGCGACGCTCGGCACGCAAGCTGTGGGACCCCGCTGCCAGATGCACTGCGACCGCTGCTCGCTGTGCCCGGCGTCGTCGCGCTAGGCGTCAACTGTGTGCACCCCCAGCACGTGCCCGCCTTGGTCCGCTCGACCGCCGCCCTCGCGGGTCCCACACGGGCGGTCGTGGCGTACCCCAACGCGGGCGAAGACTGGGACGCTGACGCCCGTACGTTTCGTGGAGACCCGATGTCGCCACCACACTTCGCAAGCCAGGCCCGCAGCTGGGTCACCGCGGGCGCGCGCCTGGTCGGCGGATGCTGTCGCACCACGCCCGCGCACATCGCAGCCCTGGCCGCACTCCGAGACTCCGAGGAGTCCGAGTATCCTCGTGATGCATGGCGGTGACCCACAGCAGCGTCGACGCCGTGGTCATCGGCGCGGGCGTGGTCGGGCTGGCGGTGGCCCGTGCCCTGGCGCGCAGCGGCCACGACACCGTCGTGATTGAGCGAGAGTCGACAGTCGGCGCGCACCAATCATCGAGGAACAGCGAGGTCATCCATGCCGGGGTGTACTACCCGCCCGCGAGCCTCAAGGCGCGGCTGTGCTTGGCGGGGCAGCGGCGACTCACGGAGTACTGTGACGCGCACGGGGTCGCGTACCGTCGATGCGGCAAGCTCATCGTCGCGACCCACCCGCGCGAGGAGGCGATCCTCCAAGCCCTGGTCGGCAACGCCGAGGCCTGTGGCTTGCTCGACCTAGAGCGCCTGACGGGCGCAGCGGCCCGCGCGCTGGAGCCGGAGCTTTGGTGCACAGAGGCGGTTCTCAGCCCGAGCAGCGGCATCGTCGACTCGGCTGGGTTGATGGCGGCGCTCCTCAACGACGCCG
>Ga0316189_10000762_pt1 | contig 32289 bp, 22 predicted proteins | sample LowCovwburrow_MG_FD_204930 | JGI IMG/M metagenome (GOLD analysis project Ga0316189, IMG submission 204930) | Coastal sediment microbial communities from Maine, United States - Lowes Cove worm burrow | ecosystem: Environmental > Aquatic > Marine > Coastal > Sediment | place: USA: Maine...
GCCGATGACCGGCTCTTTGCTGACGGGATTCCAGACGCCCCGGCCATAGCCGATCACTCCGCCCGCTGGCCCGGAAAGCACGGCCCGCGAGCCGGTGAAATTATCTGCACGGGCCAGGCCTCCGTCTGACTGCATAAAGAGGAGCTTGTCATCCGCCAGCCCACCTGCAAAACCGGAGCGAAAGCTGTCCAGATAGGTGCGGATATGGGGGGTGAGGTAGGCGTCCACCAGAGTGGTGTCGCCGCGTGAGACCAGCCTGACCGCTGGCATGACCTGGGAGGACAGGGAAACCTGGGCAAAGCCCAGCTTGCGGGCCAGTTTACCCACTGCCTCCTCGTGTTGCGGACAACCGTAGGCATGGACAAAGACCACAGCCACAGAGGTGATGCCTTGACCCAGGATAGCCTGCAAACGGGGTTCCAGCGCGGTCAGATCGGGCTGGGCCAGCACGGCAAAACGTTCGCCGCTGGTAGCGGTGATAATCTCCCGCCCCTGCGCTTCCTGCCGAGCCGCTTCCTCGTCGCTTTTGAGGAGCAGCAGACGCTCTTCCACCTCAATGACCTCCTCGTAGAGCAGATCAGGTTTTACAATCTTCAGGTCAAAGAGATCAGGCCGATCCTGATTGCCGATCTGGAGGATATCGCCGAAGCCCTTGGTGGTGACCAGGGCGGTGCGGGCTCCCTTGCGCTCCAGCAGGGCATTGGTGGCCACGGTGGTGCCCATGCGGATCCACTCGATCCGGGAGCTGTCCAACAGGCCGTTTTGCAGGGGAATGCCGAACTCCGCCAGAATGCGGCGGATACCCTCGCGGGGCGCGTCCGGGTAATTGGCCGGGTCTTCGGAGAGCAGTTTGATGGTGCGAAAGCCGGGCTTGCCTTGTTTATCCGGCACCTCGGCATAGACATCGGTAAAGGTGCCGCCTCGGTCTATGGAGAAGCGGAATGATCTGGCTGATGACATGGGGGGATTGGTCTCGGGTTGAAGGGAGAGGCATTGCCTGTTTCGGGCCGCTATCCTATCATGCCGGGACAGACGATGCAATGATGGCAGATACCTACTCCAACGTATATCTGAATGAAAATATCGTTATCTTGCCTCATGCCTGCTATAATCATGCGGCACAGAGGATCTCTCTTTAGAGAGATCGCTCTATTTACGAGATAAATAAGTCAATAATATTGCAAAAACGATGCGATGGATGGATCATTTATAGACTTGATAATCAAGAAGCTGCAATGGCTGCTTGATCACCCTGAAGTGACGTGGAGCGGCAGCGGGATTTATGCGTTTTCGCTGATGGGCACGGCTGTGCTTGCTGTTGTTTCATGTATTTTTCGGAGAAAAAAGAAGTCTCCTCCATGCTCGAAGAAGGATTCCATAGTACCTGCCCGCTCAATCACCGACAGCTGCTTCCTGCGGAGAAGATAAACAACCAGTTCAATTGTAGTGGCGGAGAGCAGATCAATGTGCAAGGCAAAAATGGTATTGGTAAACAGGTCAACAACAACGGCATTCCGCCGGAGTTTCTTACGAAGTATGCGGAAGAATTTGGCGTAACCAAATCCGCCCTGACCAGCTTTTTTACAATTCTGGAACAGGAGCCGGTGCCATTGTGGGAGCTGGATAGCAAGATGCGGGAACTTGCCTGCCAGTACAAAGAATTCAAACTTCGTTTGCAGGTCATCTCTTCTGATGACCCGGAGGTGAAAGCCCTGAAGAAGCAGGCCGAGCAAGCGTTTGAAAATGGTCGCTTCTCGGAGGTAGAAGAGCTGCTCAATCAAATAGATGGACGTTGCGATAATGCTATTCTTCAGCTGCATAAAATCCAGGCAGAAACAGCGGAGGCACTGGAAAAGCAGCAGCTTTGCAAGGCAGAAAACTTGGTGAGCAAGGCCAAGCTGCAAGATATGCAGTATCGCTACACCAAGGCTGCCGAGTATTGGCAGGAGGCTGCTGCCGCCCTCCCCGAAGGCCATGAATGGAAACGAGCGACTTACCTTGGCATGGCTGGGTATGACCTATATCATGTTCCCAGGTATAGCGAGGCCCTGGAATACTCTAACCAGAGCCTGATGCTCTTTCGTGTCATCAATGACAGCAAGGAAGAAGCCAAGCTGTTGAATAATATCAGCCTGATTTATCAGGCCCAAGGTGCCTATGAGCAAGCCTTGGACTCTCTGGAGAAGTGCCTTTCCATATGGCAAGAAATCGGGAATAAGCAAGGCCAAGGCGCGACCTTGAACAATATTGCTGCGATTCATTATAGTAAGGGGGAGTATGACAAAGCCCTCGGCTATCTCGAACAATCCCTGCACCTAAGGCGGGAGACTGGAGACAGGGAGGGTGAGAGTACCACGCTAAATAATATCGGTCAGATTTACGATGCACAGCGTAACTATGCCGTTGCCCTGCAACATTATGACAGGGCACTGGTCATCAGCCGCAAGCTCAAGGATAAGCGTATGGAAAGCGCGTGTCTGAATAACATCAGTACTGTTTACAAGACGCAAGGGGAGCTCGATGTGGCCTTGAAGTATGCAGAGCATGCCTTGGTGATTGTTTGCCAAATCAATGACCGAAGAACCGAGGGGATAACTCTGAACAATCTGGCGACGCTTTATGAGGCCCACGGGGATCGGAAAAAGGCACTGACCTTTTATGAACAGAGCTTGGCAAGGGCAAAGGAGATTGGCAACAAAGATTGTGAGGCCGCGACCAGCTCCAATATAGGTCGACTATGCCAACAGCAAGGCGAGCTGATAAAGGCCGAGCCTTACATCAGCCGCGCTGCGGAGCTGATGGAGCAGCTTGAACACCCAAAGCTAGAAGAATGCCGCGAGATATTGGAAGAAGTTCGCACAAAGCTGCGCGAGCAGCGCAACTGAGGTAGGATGCACCACCTCTCACGGAAAAGTCTCCCCTTCCTTCCCTCGTATGAACCCAAAACCTATTCCCATAGGAAACGAGAATCTATTTATGCGTTTCCTTTCAAAATTCTGTTAGTGCGCTCGACAGAACGGTCGAGTCGTTTTTTGGCACTCAAGCACAGGCAGCCGGATTGCTCCGACTGCCTGAGAAAGACCTTGAAACCGCTTGACTCAAACAGATTACTCAAAGGGTTTAGGTTGCGGGGTTTTGTCGCTTGAAGGCGGCAGGATGGGCAGCATAAACGAGGGCTGATCGCCTGTTAATGTTTTCAGAAAGGCAACCAGCTGCGCGTTCTCTGCTCGGGAGAACTTCTTGCCCAGCTGGTGACGGGCCATGGTGTCCACGGCCTCGGGCAGGCTTTGGGCTGCTCCGTCATGGAAGTACGGATAGGTCAGCTCCACATTGCGCAACGTCGGCACCTTAAACATGAAATGGTGCTCCTCTTTACCTGTCACATCCTTGCGGCCCTCAGACGGACTATCGGCCTTGTATTCCTCAACCATACCCATCTTATAAAAGCTGCCTCCGCCCATTGCCATCCCGTAATGGCAGGAAATACAGCCGGAATCTTCAAAGAGCTTATATCCGGCCTGCTCATCAGCGGTTAAGGCTTCTTTATCGCCCTCCAACCATTTATCAAAGCGGGAGTTCGGAGTGACCAGGGTTTTTTCAAACTCGGCAATGGCATCGGTCACCTGATCGATATTGATCTTGTCCTTACCAAAGACGCTTTTGAACTCGGTAACATAGCCGGGAATGGACTGGAGCACCTCTTCGGCCAGATCATGGGTGAAGGCCATTTCACCGGGATTGGCAATGGGACCGCCAGCCTGATCTTTGAGATCCTTGGCTCGACCATCCCAGAATTGGACAAAATTCATGCTGGAATTGAGGACAGTGGGTGAGTTGATAGGACCTTGCTGCCAGTTATGGCCGATGGAGGTTTTGAGGTTATCTGTCCCGCCCCTGCTCAGGTTATGGCAGGAGTTACAGGAGATGAATCCTGATTTGGAGAGACGGGGATCAAAAAAGAGTTTCTTGCCCAGTTCGGCCTTTTCTTTATGAATACCGGTGGCTGGGGCAATGGGCTCAACCGGCTTCTGTGAAGCTCCTGCCAATCCGACACCGACAAGAGCTGTAAGGGCTGAAAGCGCACAGCAGGACAGCAAAAACGTTGTTGTTTTTCTTTGCATATTGTTCCTCCTTTAGGGTGGTGAATCCCCCCGGCTGAGCCGGGAAGATTGATCTCGCTTCGATCTTACTTTTACCTCATACCCCTTCTACTCAAAAGGTTGGGGACGCGGGGTTTTATCGGTTGACGGCGGCAGAATAGGCAGCATAAACGAGGGCTGGTCGCCGGTGAGCGTTTTCAGGAAAGCAACAATTCGTGCATTATCTTCCTTGCTCAATTTTTTATCCAGTTGGTGATGGGCCATAGTGTCCACGGCCTCGGGTAGGGTTTGGACCCCTCCGTCATGGAAGTACGGGTAGGTCAGCTCAATATTACGCAGGGTAGGCACTTTGAACATAAAACGATGTATATCCTTGCCGGTTACATCCTTGCGACCCTCAGTCGGGCTCTGGCTCTTAGCCTTGTATTCTTCCGCGACCCCCATTCTCTGGAAAGAGGCGCTGTTCATGGCTGCACCGTAATGGCAGGAAATACAGCCTGAATCCATAAAGAGCTTATAACCAGCTTGTTCTTCAGCGGTTAAGGTTTCTTTGGCACCCAGCAACCATTGGTCAAAGCGGGAGTTCGGGGTGACCAGGGTCTTTTCAAACTCGGCAATGGCATCGGTGACCTGGTCGATATCAACTTTATCGTTGCCAAAGACTTTTTTGAACTCAGCAACATAACCGGGAATGGATTGGAGCACCTCTACGGCCAAATCATGGGTAAAGGCCATTTCTCCGGGATTGGCAATGGGGCCGCCTGCCTGATCCTTGAGGGTCTGGGCTCGACCGTCCCAGAATTGAACAAAATTCATGCTGGAATTGAGGACCGTGGGTGAGTTGATCGGGCCCTGCTGCCAATTATGGCCGATGGAGGTTTTGAGGTTATCTGTGCCGCCCCTGCTCAGGTTATGGCAGGAGTTGCAGGAGATGAATCCGGATTTGGAGAGACGTGGATCAAAAAAGAGTTTTTTGCCCAGTTCGGCCATTTCCTGATTAATACCGGTGGCCGGGGCAATGGGTTCAAGTTGTTTGTCGGCTGCTCCTGCTGTTTCTGCTGCTCCGGCTGTGCCGGCACCCAGGGAGACCGCACAGGTCAGGAGAAAGACGCAGGCTGTTTTTTTCATAGAATGTTCTCAAAAAGATTTTCTCAAAAAAGAATCCCCGGCAAAGCCGGGGATAAAAAGTACAGATCACATTTTTGTCATTAATGTTGTCATTAAAAATCTCATGTCGCTTTTACTCAAAGGGTTTCGGCGGCGGAGTCTTTTCGGTTGAGGGCGGCAGGATGGGCAGGGTGAACGCGGGCTGATCACCGGTCAGACTCTTGAGAAAGGCCACGATCTGAGCGTTCTGCTCATCTGTAAATTTGGCCCCCAGTTGCAGGCGGCCCATAATATCAACCGCTTCGGTCAAAGTTTGGGCTTCGCCGTCATGGAAGTACGGGTAGGTCAGCTCCACATTACGCAGGGTCGGTACCTTGAAGGCAAAACGATCTTCATCCTTACCGGTAACGGCCTTGCGGCCTTCAGCCGGGCTCTTGGCTTTGTATTCTTCCATCACCCCCATTTTCTGGAAAGAAGAACCGCCCATTGCCTCACCGTAATGACAGGAGATACAGCCGGAATCCTGAAACAGCTTATAACCGGCCTGCTCATCAGCGGTCAGAGCGTCTTTTTTACCGCCCAGCCATTGATCAAAGCGGGAATTGGGGGTAACCAGAGTTTTTTCAAATTCGGCAATGGCATCGGTGACCCGATCGATATTGACCTTGTCGTCGCCGAAGACCTGCTTGAATTCAGTGACGTAGCCCGGAATGGAGGAAAGAACGCCTTCAGCCATCTCATGGGTAAAGGCCATTTCGCCGGGATTGGCAATAGGGCCTCCGGCCTGATCTTTCAGAGTCTCGGCCCGCCCGTCCCAGAACTGGACAAAATTCAGACTCGAGTTGAGCACAGTGGGCGCGTTAATCGGCCCCTGCTGCCAGTTATGACCGATAGAGGTTTTCAGGTTGTCTGATCCGCCCATACTCAGGTTATGACAGGAATTACAAGAGATAAATCCTGACTTGGAAAGGCGGGGATCAAAAAAGAGCTTCTTGCCGAGTTCGGCCTTGGCTGAATTGATTCCCTCCGCCGGTGCAATAGGTTTGATGGGCTCCTCTGCCGCAGCATTGCCCGCTGCACCCAAAAGAGCCATACAAAGAAATGACATCACCCCTGTTTTGACCTTCATGTTTCTTCCTCCTTTTTATTGGATTGTTAAGGCATGCAATAGTGTTTAATAGTATTGCTGTATTAAAAAGAATTTTATATGAGAAAAAATAACAAGTCAAATAGGAATGGACAAAAGCAGAAAAGAGCGTGCAGGAGAGGAACAAACAGCTTTTTTATCCGGAAAGCGGGGGGGAAGCTGTTTGACGGTACTATGGTGTTACGGGGAAACCGGCTATAAGCTCTCAAGCTCCGGTGGCAGATCGGTCTTTTTCGCAATGTTGCATTCTTTGCAACAGGGAACCAGATTGCCTTTGGTGGAGCGTCCTCCTCTGGACAGAGGAATGATATGGTCCATAGTCAGCTCTTTGACAGGAAATTTATGCTGACAGTAATGGCAGATGCCGGGAGCGGTCGTTTGCTGCCACCAGCGGGTTTTGCGCAGCTCTCTGGCTTTTCTTCTTTCCGCTCGGATCGTTGACTCGTCAACACCGAAACCGTAGATAAAATCTTCATTCATCATCGACAAGTCCTCCCAACAGCAGCTGCCGAGCTGTTCCTACAAGATACAGTGAACCGGCAATACAGATCAGATCACGGTCGCTCGCCAGGATACGGGCCTGTTGCAGAGCAGCCGGCACCGCTTCTTTGCAAACCACCTTTTGATGCATAGCAGCGGGCAGGCTGTCTTTGAGCTGACTGGTCCGGGCCGAACGTTCCGACTCAGGCCGGGTAAAAATAATAACATCCGCCTTCGGGGCTATATCGCGCAGGGTTGCGCCCAGATCTTTATCGTTCATCGCTCCCCAGACCAGGATCAGGCGATTGCGGGAAAAATCACGCAGGGCATGTTTCAGGGCCTTGACTCCGGCAGGATTATGGGCGCCGTCCAGGAGGAAATTCCACCCCTCGCTCTGTTCGTCGACCTGTTTCCCTTCCTTATTCAGACGAAAAAACTCCAGACGGCCCGGCCAGAAGGTCTGTTGCAGCCCGGTGCGAATCTGCTCCTGTGTGACTGTCCAGCCCTGTTGGCGCAGGAGCTGGACAGCGGCAAGGGCCAGAGACGCGTTGGCGATCTGGTAATTGCCGCGCAGGGCCATAGGCAGATCCACCAGCACCTGACCGTCCAGACCGTAATATTGCCAGAATTTTTTATTTTCCTTGGCAAGAGAACCATTGAATTCCCGAGCAAAGAGAAACAGCGGGGCCTTGCGCTCATCACAGGTTTGACGGATAACCCTGCCCGAGTCGTCGTTCGCCGCTCCGGAGACCACCGGGATGCCTTGTTTGATGATCCCGGCTTTTTCTGCGGACACCTCTGCCAAGGTATGACCGAGATATTGCTCATGATCCATGCTCACATTGGTGATCAGGGAGAGCAAGGGCGTGACCACATTGGTGGCGTCCAGCCTGCCGCCCATGCCCACTTCGAGAATGGCGCAATCCACCTTTTGCTCGGCAAACCAGAGCAGGGCCAAGGTGGTGGTGCATTCAAAATAGGTAATCTGACCGCCATCCAGCACGTTATGGATTTTCGTAATCAGGCGGGCGAAATCCTCCTTGCTGATATAGGCGTTTCCTATCCGAAAACGCTCCCGCACCGAGCTGAGATGGGGCGAGGTGTAAAAACCGGCCTGATAATCGGCAGCAGTGAGAATGGAACAGAGCGTTGCGCCCACAGACCCTTTGCCGTTGGTGCCGCCGACGTGGATGCATTGCAGGTCGCGGTGCGGATTACCCAGTCGTTCTAAAAATTGGTTCATGGAATCCAGGCCCAGTTTGATCTTGAAGAACTGAAGCTGATCCAGGAAGTTCCATGCCTCTTGGTAGTTCATAGCCTTAAAACTTGGTTATACGTTTTTGGTTTATTTTTCCCTCTCAGTGCGCACGACTATAATATGTACATCAAAAATTGCCAACAGGGAAGGGTGTTGCTGTCTCGGGATAATACGGTATAATGCGGAAGCAACAGGTTAATGTGTGCAAATTATTGCAGGAGGAAATCCGGATTTCTTCCCCTGTCCGTCAACAGCAGAGGTCTGAGGCAACCCGCCGCAGGATACCCCTGCCTGATAAAAATTACAAAGGAGAGCTACCATGACCCACGAAATGACAGCAAAAAAACTGACGGACATTGCGGAGTATCAGGAAGGATCCGTGGTCAGCTCGACGATCATCAATAAATTGACCGGGACGGTTACGGTGTTTGCCTTTGACAAGGATCAGGGGTTGAGTGAGCATACAGCGGCTTATGATGCGATCGTACAGGTTCTTGACGGCGAGGCGGAGATCACGGTTTCCGGGAAGCCGTTTCAGTTGCAGGAGGGGGAGATGCTGATCATGCCTGCAAATGAGCCGCATGCTCTGCGAGCGGTCACCCGCTTTAAGATGATGCTGACTATGATTAAATCGTAGCTTTAAGGGTTTTATTGTCCCGTCCCAAGGGGCGGGGTGGAGGTTTGCCGTTTATAACGCTTCAGCTTTATACTGCAATTGCGCGTTTAAAATCAATTGAGTGTACCCTTTCTGTGTGAGAGCTAAGGGAGTCGGAAAGAAATAATTATCCCGAATTGATTGATCAATTATTTCTTTCCGCCTCCCTTAACGTAATATTGATATATTTTAAAAGGAGCGAATCTTAATTCAGATGCTCTTTCGATTGGGGAAGTTACAAAATATTCCATCGAATCTTCGATGCTTTTGCCGCCATAAAGTTTGTATGCATAATGAACATCCAAATCTTTCTTGTAATTGCCCCAATCCTGTTTTGCAGGTATTTCCATTTAATGAACTCCTAACGGCAAGTTAACCGGAAAACTTCAGCGAGTCCGAGCAAAGAACGGTTTGCAGCATTGACGATTGCATCGACACGGAGAGTTGTTATATCTGCATTGATTACTTCAATCATAGTCTTGTCAGTTTCATTGGTTAACGTCGCTTAAGGCAAGAAGCGCAGCAATTCCCTCCGGCGGCAGCGGCTTACTGAAATAATACCCCTGCACCTCTTCACATCCCATCTTCCTGAGAAGCTCCAACTGATCCCTGGTCTCAACGCCCTCAGCTACCACCTTCAGATTCAGGTTCTTCGCCATTGACAGAATAGAAGCAACAATGGCCGCATCATTGGCATCCCGGACAATATCAGTAATAAATGCCTGATCAATCTTCAAGGTATTGACCGGAAACTTTTTCAAATACGCAAGCGAAGAGTAGCCGGTGCCGAAATCATCAATGGCTATCCGTACCCCCAACGCCCTGATATCTCGGAGCAACTGCGAGGCTGTATCCGGATTCTCCATAAGAACACTTTCCGTGATCTCCAGCTCCAAGGCCTCCGGCTTCATTCCGTTTTCATTAAGAGCTTCAATAACAAAACTCAACAGCTCTTTATCCTGAAATTGCTTTGAGGAAAGATTGGCCGCCATAAGCAAGCCCCCAAGCCCCTGATCCTGCCAGACCTTGACCTGTTGACAGGCTTCCCTGAGTCCCCACTCTCCGAGAGCAAGAATAAGGCTGCTTTCCTCGGCAACCGGAATAAATTCAGCCGGAGAAATAATTCCTTTTGTCGGGTGCCGCCAGCGCATGAGTGCTTCCACGCCGGTCATACTCCCCGTCGTTAATGCATATTTAGGCTGGTAATACAGGATAAATTCTTCATGCTCCAAGGCATGGCGCAATTCTCTTTCCACTGTAACCCGGTGTACCAGATTCTCATTCATCTGCGCCCGAAAATACTGGTAATTCCCCTGTCCCCTCTTCTGGGCAAAATTCATCGCCGTATCCGCATTTCTGACCAAACTTTCCGCATCCCGGCCATCCTCCGGATAAACGCTGATACCGATACTGGCATCAACAAAGACCTCCTCGCCCGCAATATGAAAAGGCTGTTGCAGGACATGCAGTAAATGGCGGGCCAGGTGGCCCACACAATCCTTGAGCTTCACTTCGGAAAGAAGAACCATAAATTCATCGCCGCACAGCCTTGATACTGTATCGGTTTCCCGCACACCGCTTCGAATCCTTTTAGAAACCTGTACCAGCAGATCATCACCGGCATTATAGCCGAGGGTATCATTGATATCCTTAAATCGGTTCAGATCAATACAGAGGAGGACCAGCGGCGCATCATAAAACTGGCTGTTCAGCAAGGCTTGCGCGAGAAGCTCTTCAAAAAGGGTACGATTGGGCAGGTTGGTCAGGGGATCATAAAAAAGCAGACTCTTCAGCTGCCTTTCCACCCTCCTTTTCTCTGTGATATCCGTAAAAATACCGACATAATTTATCGTTTCGCCGGTGTTATCATATATTGCATTGATAGTAAGCCATTTCTGATACACCTCACCGTTCTTGCGGCGATCCCAGATTTCTCCCGACCATTTCCCTGTTTCCAGCAACTGCTTCCACATCGCCTTATAAAAGGCCCTATCATGACGTCCGGACTGTCCCACCCTGGGATTTTTTCCGATTATTTCTATCGGTTCATAACCTGTAATCCGGGTATACGCCTTATTGACCTCCAGAATGGCGGAATCGGCATCTGTTATAACAATGGCCTCTCCGGCATTTTCTATTATTTTCTGATCCAACTGCAACTGATATTCCAACTCTTTTCGATCGGTAATATCGGTTCGAATATAACCGAATCCGCAGTTTCCCTGCCCGCAGAAGGTCAAGGGAAAGCGGGATGTAGCCAACACCCTTTTCTCATTGTTTATGCAGAGCGTTTCCTCATATTCTCCTTCCGTTTCATTGTGTTGAGCCGGGGGCTGAATATCCAGGATATCCTCTTCCGCTCTGCCGATGATATCTTTTTGTTCCCGCCCGAAATATTTTTCAAAACGCCTGTTTGTCAGGACGAATCGTCCGCCTGCATCTTTCAGGGCAATAAGATCATGAGAATGCTCAAGAATATCTGCGAGTTTCTTTTTTGTTGTCTCAAGCTCCTCACGGTTTCCCCGGAGTTTTTTTATTTCATCACGGCAGGAACCCAGCAAAAAAAAGCTGCACAGCAGGTAGGCGAAAAAGAGCGACAGGTGGCAGTAGCACCAGAGAAGATCCCGACCGGAGAAAAAAAGCGAAAGGAAAGAGGCCAGGGCAAAAAGAAAAATCCCGTTTGCCGCAAGCCGGTTCTGTCCAGGAGCATCCCCTTGACGAGTGCGGAGAAAAACCAGCCACGCAACGAGAAAACAGGTACCGCCGACAGCGGCAAGGAGTTGGACAATCGAGCGAAGACTATTGCTCATTACCTGCGCAGGGACGGTACCGAAAAAGAACAGCAGAAGTATTCCGACAGCAAGGCAGGTGCTTCCGATCAGCCAGGGAATAAATTTTAACAGTCCTCGGGACAGCATCCCTGTCGGCAGGCCGATCAAGGCCAAAGTCACGCCTCCGACGAACAGAGCCGGAACATGCGGATGTGGAGGGGGAAAGGATAAGGCCGTATATCCTCTATGAAATCCATCGAGTCCGTCAAGGATTCCCATACCCAGCAACGCGGAAGCAATTAGAATAAAACGATGATCAGGGCCTTCTTCATCTTCATTCCGGATCAGCATCCAAAATAAAGCGGAAAAAAGCGCGGCAAAGGCTCCGCCGGCAAGGAGGAGAATATGCAGAGATGCATGGAGCCGGTGCCCGTCGCCCGAATCCGGCAAAAAAAAGGCAACAGCAAAAAGAAGGAGAACAATGACCGGGCCCTCTGCTGCTCGAACAACCCTTCCCCGCAGCCTGTCTGATTGCCCTGCCGAGACGCTGCTCATCCCGTGTTCTTTCGCAGAATACGCTTATCACCGACCCGGATGGTCAGTTTGATTTTGTCAAAGTACTCCAATAAAGGGATGGAGTATTTGCGGGTCAGGCCGGTGAGGTCCTTAAAGCCGGGAGCATCAATCTCCCCTTCCCTGCTCAGATAGTCATGCAGGGTCTCGGACAGCTGATGAAGTTCCTCGGCATGGAAAAACAAGGCCTCATTAATCTTGACCAAGGTGCCGTTCTGCAACAGCAGATCAATGACTTGACGAATCTGTTTTTCCGGAAATTCCTCAAATGAGGCCAACACATCCTTCAAATTAGGCGGACGTAAACCGGCATCCTTGTACAGCCTGCCGATTTTCTCCTGCATTTCCTGTTCATCAATCTGCAGGGTCACCTCATGACTGCTCAAACGAACCTCCGCCCCTTCCTGGATAATGAGACCGTTTTTGGCAAGGCCGGTCATCATATATTGAAACAGCTTCTGATCCACCGGAGGCCGGAGTCGGGAGCGTATCTCCTCCCGTGCCAAACCCGTCTTGAGCGGATTATCCTTATGATACTGCTCCAACAAGCTGAGAACTGCTTGATTAAGCTGTTCGATCACCTGTGCCGCAACCAAACGCTGACTTTCCGATTCCACCACTAGTACTTTTCTCGAAGAAACAGGCACCTGAAGCTTCTTTTTTAATTTTTTACCGAATACTCCCAGCCGGGTGGATAGCTGGTCCGCTGTAATACCCTGTATTCCGCTTTCTTCAAGAAAGAGGAGCATCTTTGCAGTAATGCCGGCCCCGTCGGCCCCGTCGGCCCCATCGTTACCTGCCTTGTAAATGGAAAAAACAGTATGATTACGTTCTCTGTCACGTTCCGTGGTGCGTTTTCTCTTTGGCGGTGCATTATTGAGGATCACCCCGCCGCCCAAGGTGGCAACCGGTGAATAACTGCGCAGGACAAAACGATCGCCCGGCCAGACAGCCACGGGGTCCTGGACGATGAGCTGGATATCGGCGTTTTCTCCCGGCTCCACCGTATCCTTTTCCATCAATACCACACGGGCAAGAATTTCACGGGTCCCCACATGCAGGCGCACCTGCGTCCTGTTCTTCAACTTTCTCGAATTATTGGCCAGAAAATGAAAATCCGCATCCAGCAGGGTCGAGGACTGCATGGTGCCGGGGGTGGCTGCAAGATCGCCCCGATTGATCTGCTCCTTTTCAATACCTTGCAGGTTGATGGCCGTACGATGCCCTGCCTCGACAACCTCCTGCTCTTTGCCGTGCACCTGAATCCCCCGGATCTTGGCGGTCAGCCCGCCCGGATAAAACATCAGGTCTTCACCCACGGCAATCCGCCCGGAAAGAGAGGAACCGGTGATCACGGTCCCGAAACCTTTCATGGAAAACACCCGATCCACTGCTAAACGAAACGGCCCGAATTCCTCCTGGAAGTCGATCTTGCGGACCTTTTCATCCAGCACCGCTTTCACAGCCTCGATGCCCTCACCGGTGGTCGAAGATACCGGCAGAATCGGGGCTTCTTCCAGAAAACTGTCTGCAAAAAACTCCCTGACCTCTTCCTCCACCATTTCCAGCCATTCCTCCTCGACCATATCTTTTTTGGTCAGGATAATCAGACCGTCTTTCACGCCGAGCAGTTTGCAGATGTCAAAATGCTCCCTGGTTTGGGGCATGATTCCCTCGTCCGCCGCCACGATAAAAGCCACCATGTCCATGCCTGCGGCTCCGGCCACCATATTGCGAACAAACTTTTCATGGCCCGGCACATCAACAATGCCCAGGCGATGCCCGCAGGCGAGGTCGATATAGGCAAAGCCCAGCTCAATGGTGATGCCCCGCTTTTTTTCTTCCTGCAACCGGTCGGTTTCAATACCGGTCAAGGCGCGGATCAGACTTGTTTTCCCGTGGTCGACATGACCGGCGGTTCCGAGGATTATTTCACGCATAAATATTTCTGCTTATTTTTCACTGTCGGCCTGCGAACTCTTCCGATTGGCCAAAAAATCAATAACAATCTCTTTTTCCTTCTGATTCAAAAAATCCATCCGGTCGGAATAGCGCATCATCTTTTCCACGGTCTGGGCCCACTCCGTATGATTCTTATTCGCCCCGTCAACTCGTTCAATACTGTGACAGACAGTGCATTTTTTCTCAACCAGTGTTTTTCCGGCAGTATCGCTCGGCTCACCAATCTCCTCCGCCGTTACAGCTGACAAAGGAACTGTCAGTATCAGGGAGGCTAACAGTACAGCATCCAAGACCGGCCTTACATACATTTTCCAGCTGTTCATAACAACATCCTCCTTTTCTCTGCTTTCAGGTTATGTACAATTCGCATTGTCAGAAACTGTTTTAAAATGGATTCGGAGCTGAAGCACTGTCAGTTAAATTCAACCGGCTGCATAATTTTTACGCCATTCACCGAAATAATATCATTTACCAAGTCATCGGCTATCTTCGGAATCAAACGCTTCATATTATCATCATATGTTTTCGGCCAGATTTTCTGAAGTTTCTTCCGACCATCCTCATTTATATACAACTTTTTATCAGGTGTAATCAGCACCATCGCCACATGACCGGAGTTTTCGTTGACAATAAATACAAAGTCTTCCTTATCTTTTATCAAGCCCTGATACCAATAATCAACATGCTCCTCCATATCATATTCATAAAGAGAATAGGGCATTTTCACTCCTCTTACCAACGCATTATGCAGGAGGATTTCAATTTCCGCTTTTTTTGTCATCTCATCCCCGATCATTTGGCACCCTCCGACCGGGAGGAACTCCGGCTGGACAGAAATTCGATAACAGCCTCTTTTTCATGTGGACTCAAAAAATCCGCCTGTTCGGAATAACCAATCATATTTTCCACGGTCCGTACCCATTCCTCACGCGTTTTGTTCACCATATAAAGTCTATCAAGTCCATGACAAAAGGAACATTTTTGCTCAACCATGTTCCTCCCGATCTTTCCCCGGGCCCCTGAAGCCTCGGCAGCTAATTTCTCCCGCCGTTTCTGTTGAATGATAAGATAATTAACAATCTGTTTACCTTGGGATTCACTGATATTGGGCGTGTCAAAGGATATCATACGATTGACAGTCTCTGTCCAACCCTGATCAGTCTTAAGGGCCTTGAAAACCCGCTCTAAGGCATGGCATTTTCCACATTTTTGCGCCACCAATTCTTGTCCTTTTTTCTCATCCAGCACAGCTGCATCTTCTTCAGACAAGGACAGCCTGCCGATCCCGCTCTGATGAAGGAAATAATACCCGGCAGTCATACTGTTAAGCAGAAAAAGTGCAAGGAATACAGCCAGACCGATACCCGGAATCTGCTTTTCAAAACGCCTGAAACGCCGAATAATAAGGATTTTAAATAAAAGAAGCGGGATAACCAGAAGTGCCAGCGAAATATGAAGGATAGTCCTTGATGAAAACTCTTCCTGATAGCTTCCGGCCTTGGAAAGCATTACTGCAAATATGACAATAAAAAAGACGATAAAGATATACCCTGTCACCTTATGCGTCCTAATCAGACGCTGATTGGCCTTGCTGTCTTTCCTGGGATTGCCCCGCAGTTCCAACATCAGGAGCATAGCGCAGGCCCCGGTCAGGGTAGCTGCCAATCCGGCTATGGAAGTTATTATCGGGCTCATGGAATTTTCCTCTGCCGCTGCATTTTCTACGGTTTTACAATAGACTGATATACATACACTCTATCTCCGCCCCTTCTCCCGCGTGCTCAAACAGCAGATCAAGTTCATGTGCTGTATCAGGATGTTCCGGTTGCGGAGCTTGATATTTTTCACGCTTACGACCATAACCGTTCACTCTTCCCTGCTACATTTCGACTATTTTAGGAGTAACTGCCTGAATTCTCGTTTTAAGAATTAAAATATCGGGAGGGGGTCTAAATGGTTACCTGACGACCAGGTTTCTTTTTCTGAGAGCCCTTATTCTTCACTCTTACCTTAACTTCTTTTTTCAGTATCTTACGAGGACGCCCCCTACTTGCCTTTCTTGTTACTTTAAGAAGTATGCGCATTACTCTTTTGAAAAGCCGTTTATCCTTTTCTAAAAATGAAAAAGTGTCGATTATATTTGTTTGAGTGCTTAACAACAAAAACAAAGCCGGTGCAATATTGGAATGCTTTTCCTCAGCTGGTAGTGGATATATTTTGTCTAAATATTTATTAGTTACGGTTGGGGTGAAGCCAAATGATTTGGCCCGAGCAAAACTTTCGGCAATACAGCCGCTGTCTTTCTCTGCGCAGTAATCCAGGGTGAAAATATTGATTGAGCTGTTCTGTGGATAACATCGCTGGCTATTCAACATATTGGCTAAACGGGTATTGTTATAGAAGTTGATCTCATCCCATTGAGCATAACTCACTTTTCCACCCTCATCATACCAGCGAGAGCTGAACGATTCCAGCATAACACCGTTTACATACGGTGCATATCCTGCAAATAAAGAAACGGCTGCATTGGACATTAAATATTTTTTTCCTGCTCCGTATCTTTCGTCAAGATGCTCACGCATTGCCGCAATGAGCTCAACCATCCCTTGCGCTGTCCAGCCATACTGTATTGTCTCGGCAGTTCCAACGGTATCAAGAAAAAATCCATCGTATCCAACTTCGTTTACCAGAGTATCAACTTGATTTTTAATGATAGTTTGCCAGTCTTGATGACCTGCGTTGACAAAATAGGATTTCCAGGTTCCATTTTCATCAGGCTCTTGATCACCATTATTATCTATGTAATACGGTGCGTAATCATTATTTCTATATTTAATCTTCTTATTTGCTCTATCATAATAGCACGGCCCTGCTGCCCCTAAACTTTTTTCCGGGGCCAAACAAACGCCATTATCATCTTTCTTACACTCCTCTCCCAGCGATATATACACCAACACGATAGTGCCATTTGCTTGGATCTGTTCAATAGCTGCTCTGTCGTAGGCATCCTGCTGTACAATGACAAGGTCATAGCTTGAAAGTTCTTCCACACTTGCTGTGGAACCATAATAAACCAGATAGCTCTTGATACCAGGAATCGTATTCGAAGTTGAACAGCAAGAAGAATTATCGCCTTTATACGGGTAAATCGTTGTTCGAGCCCATTGAGGATCAGGCAAAAAATCTTTGGCATAAGGCGAGTTGTTTTCATACGTCTGAAAGAGAACAGTCATATTTTCACAGCTATCGGTTTCTGCAATATCTTCTCTTAAAATAGAGCCTTCCCAACTTTCTTGAGTGTACTGAGACTCTATCGTTTGAAGTTGATAAGGTTGGCCTTTCCAGCCCCAGACATCACTGGTTCCATCAAGCCGTATAAATTCCTGCAAGCCCACATTCCAAGGATCTAAATAAATTCGGTAATCTGCTCCGATATTCCATGCATCCAAGCCGTTAAAACCAGTATAGATATCTCCATCCGTATCTAAATAAATAATATATGTATAATTCTCCGGGGTAATATTACCTGTTTTCTGAAGATCAAATTTGAAATAAAGCTTTTGTAAATCATTGGCAAGATAAGTTTTTGCGATATCTATATCATTATTATTTTGATCATCGCTATCCTTTGAAAAAGGAATCTTATTATCCCAGTCGGTAAGGTTTCCATCCACCACTAGACTGGGCTGTACGTATTCTATACCTGATCTATCATCCGGGAAATAATCATCTCGTATGCTGTTATCGCCATGTAGAAGAAATTTCAGCGTATATCCTTGCATCAACCCGAGTTGCTGCTCGGCCACTGCCATCTCTAAACGGTTGTTTGAGTAGGAATAGGTCAGCGGGCTGCTTGGTGACCAATTCCAATCAGATCCGCTGCCGGAGTAGGTATAGAGGGTACCGCCCTGGATTAAAGCATCTGCTCCGATAACAAAGCTTTCTTGGCCGCCTTGGTAGCCTGTGAGAGGATCATTATCCGTATCAATAAACAAGTTAAAAGCGGGCGTATTCCAAGTGAAATCAATTTTTGAGGTCGTTTGATAGGAGAAGTATAATACCCGATTATATGAATATATTTTAAATCCAGTATAATCAACCTTATCGCCGTTGCCTACATCACCTTGGGGATCGCTTGCTTTGACCGGCTCAACAGTATTGGGGAGACAAGCCCAATCGGTAAAGTCTCCATCAACGACTATGCGAGGATAACGATAGGGTGGACAGGAGGCATGAGCAGAAAGGGAAAAGATACTGGCTGCAATGAATACCAGCCAGCCGAAATGTTTTTTTTGCATAACCAGAGTTCCACTTAAGTTAGGATGTATCCAAATTCTGAACAGTTGAGGGTATGTTTATGAACTTAGCACCCTTAGGGCAGGCTTTTAGTCCTTAGCATATTCCATTGTTTCGTGATTACAATTTGGAAATCGTCTACATATTTTTTCGCACAGGATAAACAAAAACCACTCTTGCAGCTAAAGGCAATTCTTCTGACATCCAGACCTCAATCCATACAAATATGCTCACTGCAGCCATTCGATTTCCTGCCGCAACCCAACATTTTCTGAATTGGATCTTCATATTATGAATCTGCGTATGGTGGATCCTGATTTTTAAAATTGTCCAGGCTATCCAAGAACATATTGAAAATATATCTCTTTATCTATCTTTTCAGTCTTGGATAATCGCATTTCATAAAAATACAGGGCATCCACTTTTACAATCAACAACAAAAGGTAAGCTGCCGCCAAACAAGGTTCTACCACCAACTATCAACAAATTCGCGCTAAATGAAATGTACCAGTCCGGCCTGCTGAAACAGTCGGCTCAATTCCTCCTTGGTCGCCATACGGTTGGTGGAAGCGACCCTGACCCAGAATTTGCCGTCAATTATTTGATACGGCTTATCAGGGCCGCGCGAGACCTCGATAATCAGCAGCTGCTCACTGTCGAACATGCATAGAGAAATTTCCGGTCTGGTTGCCGGGACAACATTATTGCGCACAACATTGGCGGCCCATTCTTCAATATTCTTTCTGCTGCCGATGCCGGTCAGAGTGCCGTTGTAATCTACACCGATCAGGATACTTCCGCCGTTGGTATTGGAAAAAGCAGTGATCTCCCTTGCCAGACTTTCAGGGCGAACATCCGCCCGCTTAAACTCAACAGCCCCGTTTTCACCCTGCTCTATCAGCGATTGAATTTCCGCCATGCTCCTCATATGTCACCTTGAAAATGCGAAAATGCATTACGCAGCAAAGGGGTTTTCGGTCAATACGTATAACCAAGAGACGGCGGCAACAAACTGCTCAGACGCAAAAACAGGTGTCGCCAAAATCAGGAGCAAAGCAAGAAGAGACCGATCGCTCTTCCGGCCCTGTCAAAAATAAGGGTTCCCTTCAGCCTCATCCCCGATAGTCGATTGAAAACCGCCATAGCCGTGCCCGGGCCAGACAACCGTTTCCGGCGGCAGGGTCAGCAGACGTTCCCGGATGGACTGAGAAAGTTCCGGCATGGAACCGCCGGGAAAATCGGTACGTCCGACCCCGCCGACAAAGAGGGTGTCACCGGTAAAACAATTCGGCTTATTATAGAGACAGACCCCGCCCGGAGTATGCCCCGGAGTATGAATCACGGTCAGTGTTTCTTCACCTATGGTGATCGTTTCATCGTTTTCAACCAAAATATCTGCCGGAGGTGATTCCGGCAGCCCGAGCATAGAAAAATAGCTTTTTGCGTCTGCGGTGCTGAAGAATTCGGCATCGGACCGGTGCATGAGAATCTGCGCCCCTGTGGCCTGTCGAACAGGCCCGTTACAGCAGACATGATCAGGATGACCGTGGGTATTGATGATGTATATCACATCCAGATTATGCTCTTTGCAGGCGGCGATAATTTTTTCTTCATCTCCGCCCGGATCAATAACTGCCGCCTTGCCTGTCTTTTCACAGGAAATAATATAGCAGCAAACGCTCATCATACCGACTGTCAGCTGTTGTATTCTCATAGTAACGGGTATGCTCTCTTCAGTTCAGATGGATCGGGTATCAACCGGAAGCCGTCCCGGTGATTCCGGTTCGGCATCAGGTTGCAAAAAGCTTCTTATAAACAGCCGTCCTTGGACTCAGCAATCACATTTATTCGGATTACATCCGCCGTCGCCGCAACCGCAGCCGCCGGTAGATACAGCGGCGTTCTGCAAGCCGGTTGCGATTTTCAACCCTTCTGCCGACTTATTGATCGGCAGGCGTCGCTCAACAGCTTCCACAACAGCGGCAAAGGCCTGCACAGCCGGACTGTTCTCATCAGATGAAAGATAGGGTTTCCCGCTGTCGCCGCCGACAACTACTCTCGGGTCCATAGGTACTCTGCCGAGAAAGGGCAGCTCAAAGTCACGGGCGGTCTTTTCCCCGCCGCCGGAACTGAAAATATCCACGGTTTCTTCACAATGGGGGCAGATAAAACCGGACATATTTTCAACCACCCCGATAATGGGCATTTCAACGGTCCTGCAAAAATTTATGGATTTACGAACATCAGCCAGGGCCACAGCCTGCGGGGTGGTGACAACCACGGCCTGCACATTGGGAACGGTTTGCGCCACGGACAAAGGCTCATCACCGGTTCCCGGAGGGGCGTCAACAACAAGATAGTCCAGTTCCCCCCAGTCCATATCAGCGACAAACTGCCGAATAGCCTGAATTTTCAGCGGTCCGCGCCAGATAATAGCCTCATCCCTGTCTTTCATCATGTATTCCAGGGAAACCACTTTTACATTGTCATTATACAGCAGCGGCGGCACTAAGCCATTTGCCGACTGGCGAGTCTCCAAAGATTCGGTTAAATCGAGCATTCGGCAGACATCCGGCCCGTGCAGATCCACATCCATCAGGCCGACTTTATGCCCCTTTTTAGCAAGGCCTAAAGCGAGATTCACAGCAACGGTGGATTTTCCAACGCCCCCTTTACCGCTCATAACCAAAATCTTATGTCTGATCTTGCCAAGAGATCGAGTAATGGCAAGATCCTGCTGGGCGACTTGTGCATCGGCAGATTGGCACGTTGAATGGTCCTCACTCTCACATGAACCGCATGAACTCATCATATCCTCCATTGAATAACGAGATAAAAACTAAGGGAAAAAAGGCGAGTCAGCAATCTTCCCGATCAATCGCCTTTGAAAAATGAATCATCCGCCTCCTGAAGGCGGGTCTGACAATGTGCGGCCTGAGGCCCTTCTCGACACAGAGTTTAATACAGCTCGCAGGGCGACAGAGGTCAGAATACGGCATAGAATTTATATTATGCTCGTAAGGCCTGCATTCTAACGCCGACCTCCTGAAAAGCAATAAAAAAACTTCAAAGACCGTAACTACCTATTATGTCGTAACGAAAAGAAAGGAGAAAGCAGAAGCTCTCTGCAAAAGACAGCATTTCTTACTGCCGAATTCGCGCAGGCGGATAATAACGGTTCAAATCAAAAAGTCCTGCCTCCACCGGTTGTTCCTGAAAAAAACGCTGCTGAAACCAATCATACTCCTGCCAAAATCGATGGTCAGCACGGTTGATGCCATACCTGACAAACCGGTCAATCTTTGCCTCGTTCACCTTTTCTTTGCCGGACAGCAGGCTCAAAAAATCAGGGAGGTCTTTTTCATGGATCTTGAAAAAATAATTCGGATACGATCCGACAAAACCGGGCAGAATATCCATGCTGTCTTTTGAGGAATCCAGCACTTCTTTTTCAAGGATCATAGCAAAATAGGAGACATTATCATGCCAGCGATTCACCACGATCGTAAAACAGGCATCCGGTCGGTTATCGCGCACTATGCGTATGAAGGCCAGGTTAGCATTATAACTGTTGAAGTACGACAACAGTGCCGAGTCCGATCCGGTCAACGAGCGAAATCCCCTCAAAATTTCCTGATCCGTTTCCAAGCGGGCAGGTACCGACGGAGAGCTGCTGTCAGCCTTGAGATAATTTACCGGATCAAAACGTATTCCTGCCGAGTCCGGGATTTCCTCGTCGATAATGTGCTCGATAAACTCTCTTTTCGGATCATCCGAGGCAAAAGAAATCGCGGCAGGCAGAAAGGGCGCCGTGGCATCAAGCAGGGTGCTTTCCGCACCGAGGTACCAGGAACGCTGCATCTCCGTCCGCTGTTTCTTCGGCATAAAATTGAGAAAACCAAGCTCCCCTTCCCGACGCAACTTATCCATATACAAGCGCACGGCTGCCTGATGGCCCAAATTGCCGTACACATCAAAACCGGCAACCAGAGAATAATAAATCCGCTCAAGCAAGGGGTAATCAATAACCCAAAGCGTACGGGGCAGGTTGCCCAGGACGCCCCGATGCACGGATGCGCTGTCAAAATGACGATACACTGTCAACAGAGGCGCATCTTTAACTCGCTCCCCTTTCCAGATGGCCTCATAGCCCAGCCCTTTATCATAATTGGCTGTATAAAAATCCTGCCTGGAGCGAAGATACCGAAGCGAGGCCCGGTGATATTTATTATTGAGCAGCCCGCCGATGGAAAATTCAGAGCCCCGCTCAATGGGCATAATCAAATTATCCTGATGCATACGGAGGAAGCCCGGATACTTGACGCTCAGATCAAATTCCGGGTCAAGAAACATCACCCAAAAATGATCGTGGATCACATTAAGGGCAACCTGCCCTCGACAGACCGGTCCGCGAATAAAGGTCATAATGATATAATGCGCATTATCCAGGAGGAAGCGATATCGCGAGGCGGCCGGAATCTGTTCAAAAGCAACAAAAGGATTGGCGCCGAGTTCGGTCCCGTAGCCGACAGGATGCGGCTCCTGTACCCATTTCGGCGCAATAAATAATTCCTTGAAGCGGGCCAGCATCCGGCAGTCAAAACGGACCACCATATGGGTCTTGTGAACAATGGTGGAATGAATCTTCCGGAACCGATAAAAAAAGGTGTCGGTTTCCGGATCATCATAGGGCCGTACAGTGGCAATCAGATCAATTGGCTGGCCAGGAGGAGTCCTGGACCGCACCAGCTCATAATATTCGTCGGTATCGGTCTCAAACTTGATGTGGGCCAGAAAATAATGTTCATAGAGGTAGCGAGAGGTCATCCGGTGTTTCGGATCAGCCATATTCAGAAAGGCTTCCCAACGATCTATTGCAGCCTGATCCGCCGATTTCGGGGCGATCAGTTCCTGCTGCTGTTCCGGGGTCGGTCCTTGCCCGCCCTGAGCCAGCCATCCGGCAATCAGGCCGAATTCCTCCTTTGTTAACGGAGGAAAACCAAAGGGCATTCCTCGATGAGGATGTTTATCCAGATAACTCCCCAACTCATTCCCGCTATCAGCACAGGTCAAGTCGTCCGCCTCGGGCTGATACTCACCGCTGCTTTCTGGATGCTCCATCTTATGGGCAAGTAACTGCAACAGAATGGAATTATTCAAACCGACTTCAGCAGTATTCTCCGTTACCGTGTAAAACCCCTTATCTCGCCATTCTTCGGTTGTCCGGGCATCAAAAAAAAGACGGGTCGGATCCATCGTTTGCAGACGATCGGCATTATAAACAGCTTCCTTGCTCGCTCCCCGGTCCAGGCCTTCGTAAGAACTGAGCTTCAATTGGCAGGGAGAATTATAGCAGGAATGGCAGACCACGCAGCGTTTATCCAGCAGCGGCTTGACTTCACGCAAATAATCGATGGGATGGCCCGGAATCTGCACTCGAACAGGAGGAGGCGGTGCAGCGCAGGCGGTCAGCAAGGCACAAAGAAAAGCATATAAAAAAAGCTTAATGGCGGACATGGGTGCTCCGGGTTGCAGTTCACGGACAGCGGGCTTCCTGTCACACACTGCCTGTCCACAGTAATCTATCAAAAAACCACCTCAGACTGACTCCCTTGCAAAGGCCGGAAAAACCTCACGCAACAGATGCTCGTCAACCTGTTCCATGAGCTGCACCTCATATTCATCTTCAGAAAAATGATGCGTGGCTCGATGCACGACTCCATTGTCCGACTCCGGATCAGCTGCTCTCCCGACAAAATCAGGGGACAAAGGAACAGACTCTATGTCATCAAGACATGAGCGATTATTTTCTATCCAGCGCTGACAGTCGTCGTGGCTGCCGATATAGGTAAAGATCAGGCGGTTTTCCCGTTTCAGCCCAATCAAACGGAATCCGCAGGACAGGCTGTATTTCCGACAATCTTTCAGACGGAATTCTCCATTATACGTGCGCCTGCATTCCGCCTTCTCGTCCAGAGGATTCTGTTGCAAACGGGTCATAATGGTCTCCGCCCGCAGCAAAATATCCCGCTCTTTTTTCCCGCCCTTACGCAAGGCTTCAAACTGCTTCACAAGATTTCCGGCTTGGTGAATTTCCAGCATAACAGAAGCTCCTTCTCATAGTTACCGACACTCCGGCAGCTTTGTCCCCTTGAGGACAGAAGAGGAGATGTCGATACCTGAAATAAATTTGTTCAGACGACTGGTTGTTCGCCTGATTTGCCGGAAAGAAGAAGCAAGCCGCAGGTGATAATGATAATCACCAAGACTCTGAGGTTAAGGCATGACAGGCAGGAACAAAGTCGCCGTGTTTTTTTGCCGTCCCGGACCGGGTCGGCTGTTATTACGGCATACTCAGATGCAGAGGTGAGGGGCGGTTAACATTATGTCGTTCCTCAGCGATTGGCCTTCTCCTGAACCGGACTGAACCTTTCCGGATCAGTCCGGTTCAGGAGAAGAGGGGTAGCAATAAGATCGAAATGAGGTCAGAATTATTTTTTCTTTTCTTCCTTCTCCTTGAGGGAGGATATAATCTGATCCGCCTTTTTAAAGCCAGGAAGAACTCGTCCGTCAGGCATAATCAGGGTCGGAGTGGAAGCGATATAAAATTCTTTCGCCAAGGCTATATTTTTGTCAACGACATCGCTGTCGCAGTCCGGCGCAGGCAGAGACTTCTTGGCCAGACTGTCCTCAAGGAGTTCCGTAGCCTTGGCATTATCTCCTTTCAGCCGGGCGCAGACGATGGTTTGCGCCTTGGATTTGGCTTTCGGGTGCATAGCCAAGGGAAACATCTTAATAAAAAAAGCAATATCAGGGCGCTGCTCAATAACTTTTTTCATTTCTGAATGCAGCTTGCTACAGTAGGTACACTCCGGATCATCAAATACTATGATCTTATTTTCCGCAGCAGAATCGCCAAGAACAAGGGCATCATCCAAGGAGATTTTCGAACGATCAACCTTGTTCATTTTAACAAAATTTTCCTGTGTCACATTTTCATTGCTCTTCAGCCTGATCACGTTGCCGCTGATTAGATAGCTTTTTGAAAAATCAAGATAAAAGGGAAGCTTCTGACCATTATAAACCGCCTCGACATCCCAAAGCCCTGGTACTTCGCTGCGCTTAACATCCAGAACATCCGTGACCTTACCTTTGAGCAGGCGGGCGACCTCATCTCGATTAACCGAATGACAGTCCCGGCAATCGCCTGCACCGCAACCGGCTTCCTGAAAGGCCATTGCCCGGGCACCCGGGAGCAAGGTGACAAAAAAACAAGAAAGAAAAATTTTATAGAGTTTCATGATAGACATAACAGTAAGAGTTTTTCATTTTATACAAAGCCGCTTACACTCAATCTTCTGTCGTTTCAGCGAGACATGAATTGAGATCAACACTGTTTACATATGACCCAGTCTACAGTTTTTCACCCATAAAAGCAAGGTTGGTTCAACAGTTAAAACCTCTTGGTGTTTTTGATGTTTTTATTCTAGGCAAGGCATAGGCGGACAGGGCATAAAAAAGGCCGCCTGCTTACGCCGGCGGCCTTTTTCCTGTATCTCATTATGAGTGCGCCGTTAATAATTCAGAATCTCAGCCCCTGCAACCCCTCTCAATATCTCAATATCTATTGAAGATGCCCGCTGTTCTGCTGAATCATAAAGGTCAACAGATCCAAAGCATCAAAGCCGAGCTATTTTTTCTTCTCTATTCGCACATCCAAACCCGCCTTGCGGTAAGCCTGAGAAAATTTTTCGACTTTCGCCTTGTCATCGGAACTGAAAAGTTTACGAGGACGCCCATTTAACAACGTCTTCCGCACCTGCTCCTCGGACAACTTCGTGATTCGCTGAATCATCACGATACATTCCTTTTCCTTGGCTCCGGTAAACAAACGTCCCTGAGAAATCAAACGGTATTCCATTAACAGCCCCTATCTTCAAATCATTTTAAAAATATGATTCTTATATTACCATACCTGCCCCGCTCATACAAAACGATTTATCTTACAGGCTTTTCTATTTTCAAGCAACAATCTTCTCTCTGTCAACGCACCACTTACCGCTCCTGTTGCAACTTCCCGACTCTATGTTGCAGTCCCTCGTTCCTGGGCTCAAGCAGCAAGGCCTGTCCGTATTCTTTCATCGCCTGATCCTTATCCCCTCTTTTTAAATATATCTCACCGAGAAGGATATGAAAAGGTGCATAACTCGGCAGATGCCGAATACCGAGCCGCAAAACTTCCTCCACCTTTGCCTCTTTTTTTTCCGTGCGATAATAACGGGCCGCCTCGGTAAAACAGCGCGAAGACATCTTGGGTTCGTTGTCAATGAAATCGAGAGCACGTTCCAAGACAAATGCATACTTTTCTGTTCCGCCTTCCCTCTTGATTTGATCCCAGAAGCCTATCCAAGCGGATGTCCGCTCCGGCAGCACTGCGGCTACTTCCTCCTGATCAAGCTGATACTTACTCAGCAGAGAATAGAGAGACCGCAGGAGTCGGGCATCAAGCTCAAGTTCTTTTCGCAACCTCTCCAGCCCCTTTTTCCTGGAATGACGAGAAAGCTCAAATTCCGCCCATGTCTGAAAAGAGAGGATCTTTTGATCAGCCCTTTTATAGCCGATCTCCAGCAGCTGCCAGCCCCTGCTCTGATCAACAGGAGCAATGAGCCGCCCAAGCTGTTGCAGATAAGCAAAATTCATAGGCTGTCGCAGCACGGCTTCCGAGGATAAAGAAACAGCCTCCTCATTTCTCTGCTGCAATGCTCTCAGGTTCGCCAGACCGTATGCATACAAACCAGTCAATGGATCTGTGGTTTTCGCCTCTTTAAGCAATTTAACCATTTTTTCTCTTTTGACGACTGATCGCAGGCCGGACAGTGACGCAACCAACCTTGCCTGCTGATAATATCTTTCAGCCAGAACAATTCTTCTTTGGAACAAGAAGGTTGCGCAGAAAAAAATAAGCAGAGCGGTGAAAGCCATCCCTCTCATTCGCTGACTTGACCTCATCGGAATCAGCAAGGTAGGGGAATTCTGATAATGCCTCCGAGTATTCCCGGCTGACACCAATAAACCGCAAAAAAAAGCAAAATACAGCCCGTTTGCTCCGTTATGCAGATTAAAATCAAACATACTGTACACAAGGAGCCCGGCAAGACCGCTGAATGCGCCAATTGTGAGAAAGACAGAGACGCTGTCCTTCCTCAAGCGGATCTGCCTGTACCCTGCCTTCAATACGCTCATGATAAACCACAAACCTAGTCCACCGGCAATAAACCCACCGTCAGTGAGCAACTCCAAAAAATCATTATGAGCGTGTTCATACAGAAGGTCATCAGGAAGGGTCTTGTAGCCGGGAAAGATATCCGCAAAGGTCCCGAAACCGCTTCCGGCAAGAGGAAAATCCGCAAGTATCTTCAGGGCGTCTGCCCAAATCAGCAACCGATCATCCTTTATTTCTCCCGTTCCGCTGTCAATAATACTGCTGAAACGCTCCAGAACAGGCTCCCAGCTGTACCACCCGACAATAATCAATAATCCGGTCAGAAGAAGGAGCAACGGGAGTTTCACCGGCCTTTTCTGCTGCCGGGCAACAAGAAGAAAGAAAAGCGATACCCCGCAGATAGTACTGAGAATGCCGCCGCGTGACTGGGTAAGAAAAACTGAGACGAGAATGACAACGCTGCCGAAACCCCAAAAGAAGTGTGCCGCAGCTCCGTTTTCCGAAAAAAAGGCAAGAATCTTTTCCCTGAGTGTATCTGCATGATCCAACAAAGGACGGTGCAGCAAAAATTGCGACAGCACAAGCGGACAGAGCATAACCATGAAGCCCGCATAGTGGTTTTTATACACCCAAGGACCGAAAGCTGTTTTTCCTTCAGTCAATTGACGAAACCAAAAAAGAGTATCAGGGGCTGTTATTCTTTGCAGAACAGAGAGGAGGGCTATACAGAGCGCCAGCCCGCTGACAGCCTTAACCGTTGTCAGCAAACGCCTGCTGCCGGTGAGCAGTTGAACGGTCACCAAGTAAAAAAACGCGTAGGAACTGACCCGAAGCGCCTCCAGCAGGGTCGCCTGACGGTTGACTGTCAGTGGGATCCAATTATCAAGGGAACGCAGTCCGGGCAGGTCAAAAACCGGTTGATAAGCCTGAAAAATATTCGGCGCAATCATGCGCACAATGGGAAGAGGCAGGGGAAGTGTTTGAAAAAATATCCAGGCAAGCAGCAACAGCAGGGGAAGAAAGCCCGGAACTCGATAGCATGCCGGCTTACCGTCAAAATAAGGGAAAAAATAAAAGAGACCGGTGAGCGCAATAAGCAACTCCACCGTGATCATTGACCAAATTTCTGTCGTTCCAAAGGCAAGAGGGGCAAAAAACAGCGTAAGCAAAAAGAGAAAAACGGCGGCTTTTCCTTTTGTGCCCCCCTCTTGCCCTTTAGCTTCAGCCTCAGCCTTTCTTCTCTTCCGTATAATACCCACCCTTCCCTTTACGCGAATAGTACGAATAATATCCGTAATACCCATCTCCGGCATGCTTTTTTGTTACGCGATTAAGGACAAAGCCCAGCAGATGAGCCTGACTTTCACGTAATTTTTTTATACCGCTGTCCAGCATATCAAAAGTGGTGTTTCCGGAGCGAAGGACAGTAACAGTCCCGTCGACAAGACCGGCTAACATAAGACCATCTGTCACCTGCTGTACCGGCGGGGAATCAAGAAGAACAAAATCAAAGCGTTCTATTGACTTTTTCAACAAGGTCTTCATCCTCTTTGAGCCCAGCAATTCTGCCGGATTCGGGGGAATCGGGCCGGAGGGAAGCATCGAAATTCCACTGTCCGGCAATTGTTTGATCAAGCTTGGTTGCTGCTCATCTGTGTTGCCGGAAAGATAATTACTCAGTCCGTAAGAATTATCCACTTTAAACATAGAATGCTGTCTTGGGCGCCGCATATCGCAGTCGACAATTAAAACCTTTTTATCATTCTGTGCTAAAATATAAGCAAGATTCTTGGTTGTGGTACTTTTCCCCTCCTGCTGCATCATACTGGTAATGAGGAGGGTGCGCGGCGGACGATCCGGAGTGGACAGAAGCAGGCTGGAGCGAATAAGCCTGTAGCTCTCTGCAAAGGCGGAAAGAGGATTCTCATGGATAAACGTTTCAATATTCTTATTCTTTTTCGGAAGATCCTCCACAGCTCCGAGAACGTTCAGGCCGTACCTTTTTTCCAGTTCTTTGCCGGCCGAGACCGTATTATCCAAATAATCAAGAAAAAAGACCAGGGCGATCCCCGCACTCAGACCAATGGCCAACCCGAGCATCAATTCTTTCTTTTTATTCGGCTTTGAGGGAGCAAGAGGAAGATCCGCCTTTTTGATCGCCCAAATTCTGATGTCCATGGCCTGAGCCGTGACATTGGTTTTCTTAATACTGCTGGACAATGCATCATATACAGTCCGGTTCATCTCCTTATCCCGATTCAGGATGGTATACTGAACAAACCGCTCGTTCATATTCAGCATTTCCGCCTTTGTCTCCTCCATCATCTTGGTCAAATCTCTGACCCGAGTTTTGGCAAGTTCATAGCTGTTTTTAGCGACCTCAATAACCCGCTTAATCTCCGCCCGCTTATTTTTCCGCAGGAGCTGCCGATCGGCCCGGGCCTTTATCATCATCGGATGCTTTTTACCGTACCTTTTGGATACCTCTCTAATATTTTGTTCAGCGGCAAAAAATTCTCCGCGAAGAGCCTGCAGCTCGCTATTATCGGAGAGCAAGGGGATGGCCTCAAGTTTTTTATCATTATTCCCGGCTCCCTTTATCTGACTATAAACAGCAGCATGTTTTTTCTCCTCTGTTTGCGCCGCAGACAGCTCCGAACTGAACCGGGAAAGGCGCTCAGGGAGAACAGTCAGTTTATTCTCCACAGTCACAATATCGTTTTGCCGCATGTACTCCTGCAAGGCTCTTTCCGAATCCTCTAACTTTTTTCTTTCCTCATCCGCCTTGACAGTCATCCAGTTCAGGCTATACATAGTGGTACTTGTTTTGATATCCAAGGTTTCCTCAATATAGGCCTGTACCACGCCGTTAGCGACAAGTTGAGCGATTTCAGGCGCCTGGTGCGTATAACTTACTTTAACAATCTTGGTATCGCGCACAGGGATAAGCGTGAGGGCATCCTGTATCATGGCGGCAATCTGTTCCGCGTCACTTTTCGACCCGCTCCGAGGTATTGCTTTATCCCGGCTGTCGCCATCAGCTGCATCGGGGATATCCAAGTCCGAGTCCCAACGTATCAATGAAGAAAGAAAAGATTTTACAGAAGAAAAAGCCTCGGCAAAAAAAGATGCAACAGACTCCCCGACCGATCCCGTGAGACCGGAAGGAGCAGAAGTGTTTCCTAAAAAATAATCCCTGTACTCGGTATCAAGCTGCTGATTCTTCACAACCCTGAGAGCTACATTAAAACTGCGTATCAGCTCGAACTGGGTTGCCTTAAAATCAGGATCCCATGCCATATAGGTGGACATCCCCTCAAGGCGTCCTTTATCCTGATTTTTTTCAACCAAAACCTGCGTAGTTGCCGTGTAAAGCGGTGTTTTTGAAAAGGTGGATAATGCCGTTGTCAGAAAAATTATTGCTGCAACTGTCGTGATCAACCATTTCCATTTTTGGATAACACGGAGATAATCAATGAAACGCTTTGAAGTCACCTGCTGAGCACTTTCTGTTATGGATTCTTCCGGGTACATTATACAATATTGTGAATAATAAAAGGGAAAACTTCATCTTGTACCTGATGAAGTCTTTCATAGGCTGCCTTGATCAAAAGGCGGACGTAAGCCTCGAAGCTTTGCAAGAGGACTAATGCTTAATGCTGACAGGCGGAAACGGACAGTATCTACTTGTTTTTTTTTGTTTCTACTTCAAGAAAATGAGTAGCCCGGATATTTTTTCTCTCCATCATCTCAAAAACGAAGATATCAGGTATCAAAAAAAGCTTTCCGGCACGACAATAACATCCTCAGGCTGGACCAGGGTGTCATGATCAACATCTTCCAGCACCTGCTTTTTTCCGTTGACCATACGGTTGATTTTGATACTTGATTCCGAAGCAATGCCGGTAAAACTGCCCGCTAATGAAACCATTTTCAGGACTGTGGTATTCCTGCCGCAAGGATATGCTCCGGGTCTGTTGACCTGTCCGGTGATATAGCAGACCGCTTCTTTTTTAGCGGAACTTGCAGGCACGACAACAACATCTTCCGGCAACAGCAATGTATCCTGATTGACATCTTTGAGAACCCGCTTGCCGCCGTTAATCGTCCGATTAATCTCCATTCCGGACTCCAGCGCCTTGTCGGAAAAACCGCCCGCTCGGGTCAACAGTTTAAGAATGCTCATCCTCCTGGAACAAGGGTATGCACCCGGTCGATTTACTTCACCGGTAATATAGCAGAGCGATTCTTCTTTTTTACTTACCGTGCGTTCCGGCACAATAATAACATCATCGGGCTGAACAAGCGTATTCTGATCCACATTTTGCAAAACACGCTTCACCCCGTTAACCGTTCGATTAATCTTCATCCCTGACTCAAGGGCCTCTTCAGTAAAACTTCCTGCAAGGGTGACAATTTTAAGGACTGTGGCATTACGACCACAGAAATACTCCCCGGGCTGATTGACCTCACCGGTAATAAAACAAACAGCTCCTTCAGCAATTGAGACTGTATCTCCCCCTAAAATCTGAATATTATGTTGAGAATCTCCGTTTTTTATCAAGCGATGAAGGTCAATCGCAATATTTTTCTGCGTTCCATTTTCCTGTCTTTTTATCGTTGCAATTTGCCCTGCATTATCTTTTAATCCACCGACTTGAGAAAGCAGCTCCAGCAGCGTTATTGGGCCATTCAACTCAACAAGGCCCGGATTATG
>Ga0316189_10000763_pt1 | contig 32262 bp, 29 predicted proteins | sample LowCovwburrow_MG_FD_204930 | JGI IMG/M metagenome (GOLD analysis project Ga0316189, IMG submission 204930) | Coastal sediment microbial communities from Maine, United States - Lowes Cove worm burrow | ecosystem: Environmental > Aquatic > Marine > Coastal > Sediment | place: USA: Maine...
AGCCGCCATTGGTTCAGATACCACCATTTGTTTGCCGAATTTCTTAGAAGCCGACTTGAAACAATCGATCCGGAAGGTATGGCACGTTGCCTGCGTGCCGCAATGCAATGGTCGAAAAAACGTGGCTACACCTCCGAGGCAATCGCCTATGCGTTAAAGGCAGAGGACTTCGAAAATGCATCACAAATGATCGTGGAAGTTGCCTCTGATCTGGTCCAGTATCAAGGAGCACACACAACACTCCTTCATTGGATCAAACGTTTGCCACAAGAGTATCTGTCCCACCAGCCGTTAATCAGACTCTATTATGCATGGTCACTTGCTTTCACTAGGCAACATAGCGAAGCACATCGGCAGCTTGATTTACTTGAAACCGAATGCCGGACAAGAGTATCGCAAGACAAAACCGTCAATAACAATGACCGTGATTATGTTGAGCTTTCCGCCGGAATGATCCGTGTTGTCATTATGGGATTAAGGGGCCAGTACAAAAAGTGCCGGACCCTTAGTGCACAATGGCTTGAGCGCTGGCCGGATGCGCCGAGTTTTAATGTCGGCTCTGTTGCCAATGCGTTGGGATACAGTTGTATTGGAACATTTGAGTTTACAACCGGCACAACAGCAGTTCGTAAAGCAGTTACCGCATTTCAGGAATGTGGCGCTGATTATGGTGTGGCCTGGGCTTGGGCAATCGAAGGTATGTTGGCTTACGGAAAAGGAGATATCGTACAAGCAAGAAAAATCCATGAAGATGCGCTCGCCATAGGTCAGCACTCATTGAAAGAGGGGTCGCATACATCTGGAATACATATGATCCTTTTGGCGAGAGCCCTTTATGAAGCGAACATACTCGATGAATCGCGCAAACTTTTAAATGACGGATTTTATTGTATCAGTGAAATCGGTTCTCCTGAATTTACACGTGCCGGTTACACGGTTCTTGCCCGTTTAAAATATGTCGATGGTGACTTAACTGGAGCGTTGGAAGCGCTTGATGAAGCCATTTCACTGGCTAATAGATATGGCATGGCACAAATGATTCCGATCCTTGTTGCTGAAAAAGTTTCACTTCTATTGCGTGAAAACAGATTGGATTTGGCAATTAAAGAAGCAGAACATAGCAACATTCCTAGTGGTGAATTTCGTTTTGGAAGCGCTGATACCGTACTGGCGTTTGAGGCACACAAACTGACTAATGTACGGATACACCTTGCCTCATCAAATGCCGGTAAAGCCAACGCAATTGTGACAACATTGGTTCGTTCGGCACGTAATAGTAATAGAGATGGTTTGTTGATAACCTTGTTGATACTCAAAGCTATCTCACTCAGACAGCTAGATAGAGAGCGGGAGTCATTTCGTGCGCTTAACGAAGCATTAATACTGGCTGCACGCCACAACCAAATACGCCGTTTTACTGATGAGGGGCCAAAGTTAGTTGAACTTTTGAAAGATTATCTAGTCAAAAAATTTACGGCACCGCACTCACAAGTAGAGACTGTTTCTCACGATTACCTTCGTCGTCTTGCAGCAGTCTGTGAAATAAGCACCGGGATCATCACACATGAGGATGTTGAAGAAATTGAAATATCCAGCACCTATCCAATCGAACCTATGACAGTCCGTGAGATTGAATTGTTGAAACTGGTTGAAAAAGGGCATTCCAACAAGGAACTTGCAGACACGCTTTACATCTCGGAAAAAACTGTCAAATGGCACCTTCATAACGCCTTTTCAAAACTCGGTGTCAAAAACAGAAGCGGTGCTGTTGCCCGGGTTCGGTCATTGGGTCTTATCTGAAGCTGAGGGAAGTGGAAGGCTCATCCAAAACCAGACTTTCGGTTGGTGTTTTTTGGACAGCTGCCGACATGTTGGAGAGAGCATCGTATATGACGTGGCAAATGGATTTATAAAAAGGGACAGTCAAAATGTCTAAAGCCTTTATTTTCATAATAGCGATTTTGCAATGTGTAAAAATTGTAATTTCTGCATCATTTCCAACCGGTCTGTATTTTGATTCTTATGTGCCGCAATTCTTTATGAACTTTCTGGACAGCACTCTCTTTCAGATTGCTACGATTGTTTTGATAGTTTCATTATCGTGGCGAATGACAAGAAGGTTATTCTTTCGTAACCCAAAATGGTGGTTTGCAATTTTGAGCGTAACGGTTGTTTTTGTAGTATTTGTGCTTGTAGGAATGGTTATAGCGGGATCTGATGTGACAATAGCAAATGAAATAGGGTACATTCACCAGGATGATATTTCTGATCACTTGCTTAAGGTTTTCTCTATTATTGTTGCCACGGCGGTTTTGTCGTCTATTTCTTCATTTGTCTTTCACAAAATCCAGAATTACCCGTCAACATGGTGAATGTCTGAACGCCCGTATGAATAGTGATACCCCATTGAACCGATTTATAACGGCGCCAATGAGATCATAAAACGGGTCACCACAGGTGGCCTGTAAGGAGAAGAATTATGACGGACTGTTTTATTTATGACCATGTTAGAACCCCGCGCGGGCGCGGCAAACCAGATGGTGCTTTGCACACAGTAACAGCACTGGAGCTGGGCTCGCACGTGCTTAGCGAAATTCGCGACCGTAATAATCTTAATACCGCAGTGATCGATGATGTGGTGATGGGGTGTGTTGATCCCGTTGGTGAGGCTGGTGGAGACATAGCGCGAGCCAGTGCACTGGCTGCCGGATATGATGAAAAGGTTCCCGGCATACAAATTAACCGTTTTTGTGCATCAGGCCTTGATGCTGTTAATTTTGCCGCCAGTGAAGTGATGTCCGGCGCCCATGACATGACTATCGGGTCGGGTGTTGAATCCATGTCACGCATTGGAATTGGTGCATCAGGTGGAGCATGGCCCGTTGATCCCTCAATCGCTCTTCCAAGTTACTATTTGCCGCAAGGTGTGTCAGCAGATCTTATAGCCACTAAATATGGCTTTTCGCGCGATGACGTTGATGCTTTGGCGCTAGAAAGCCAAAAGCGCTCAAAGGCCTCATGGGATGCAGGTCACTTTGCCAAGTCAGTTGTCCCGGTAAAAGACATTAATGGTCTAAACATTCTGGATACCGACGAGCACATGCGCCCTGAAGCCACCATGCAATCGCTGGGCAGTCTTAATCCAGCTTTTCAGGTTTTTGGTGAGCAATATGGTTTTGATGCGGTCGCCATTCAGCGCTATCCCGAGCTTGAAAACATCAATCATGTCCACCATGCGGGTAATTCTTCGGGCATCGTTGATGGCGCAGCAGCGGTTCTGCTTGGCAATGAAACGGCAGGCAAAGGGGCAGGTCTTAAACCCCGCGCCCGCATCAAAGCCTTTGCCAATATCGGCTCTGAACCATCAATTATGCTCACTGGTCCCGGTGATGTCACTCGCAAGGTTTTAAAGCGTGTGGGCATGACCACTGATGACATCGATCTTTTTGAAATTAACGAAGCCTTTGCCTCGGTGGTGTTGCGTTTTATGCAGGACCTCAAACTTGATCCAGCCAAGGTCAATGTGGCTGGCGGTGCCATTGCCATGGGTCACCCTCTTGGGGCCACTGGCGCAATGATTTTGGGCACAGTCCTTGATGAACTTGAACGGCGCGACCTCAACACCGCCCTAGTCACCTTGTGCATTGGCGCGGGCATGGGCACAGCAACGATAATTGAGCGGGTATAAATGTCATGAGTGTGAAGAACTTTAAAATCGATGTGGACAGTGACGGTATCGCGCTGGTTACCTGGGATATGCAGGACCGCTCAATGAATGTTATCGATATGTCCGTAAACGATGACCTCGCGGCTATTATTGAGCAGATTACCGATGATCAAAGCATCAAAGGCGCAGTAATTACTTCTGCCAAGCCTGATTTTTGTGCAGGGGCCGACCTTTCAATGCTCGGCAATATGTCCAATGAATATGCAACAGTTTACGCCAAAGACGGCGAGATGGCCGCAGTACAGTTCATCCACGATGCCGGGGCATTTCTATCACGAACTTTACGCAAACTTGAAACTTGCGGAAAACCGGTTGCAGCAGCGATTAACGGCACCGCACTTGGTGGTGGATTTGAAATTCCGCTGGCTTGCCATTACCGTGTTGCCGCCAGTGATGGCAAAGGCAAACTGGGTCTTCCAGAGTCACAGGTTGGTTTGCTTCCCGGTGGTGGCGGCACACAGCGGTTACCCCGCCTGATCGGTGCCCAAAATGCATTGCAACTGATGTTGCAAGGTCGCCATATGGATGCGGCAAAAGCCCACAAACTGGGTGCTGTTCACAAACTTGTACCCACAGATGAACTGGTGAATGAAGCCAAAAGGTGGGTGCGCGAAGAAGGAAACCCAGTTGCACCATGGGATGAAAAAGGTTTTCGCATTCCAGGCGGTGTTCCTTATTCAGCAAAAGGCATGATGATGTGGTCGGCGGCAAATTCCATGTACCGCCAGCAGACAATGGATAATTATGATGCCCAGCGCAACATCATGAAAGCCGTCTATGAAGGCTTGTGCGTAAAAACCATGGATGCCGCGCTTAAAATTGAGGAGCGCTATTTCACCTCTCTTTTGATCGGCCCGCAATCGCGCAATATGATCCGCACGCTGTTTGGTTCCATGCAGGCTCTGGGGAAAGGCGCACGTCGACCTAAAGACATGGCAGAGCGCAAAGTGAAAAAACTCGGCGTTATCGGTGCCGGTTTCATGGGGGCCGGTATTGCCTATGTTTCCGCGTTGGCGGGTATTGAAGTTGTCCTGCTTGATCGTGATATGGAAGGGGCTGAAAAAGGAAAAAATTACTCGGCAGATTTGATGGACAAACAAATCAACCGCGGCCGCACCACGGATGGGAAAAAGGCCAAGTTATTATCCCTCATCAAGGCAAGCGCAGACTATGATGACCTTAATGGATGCAATCTTGTTATCGAAGCTGTGTTCGAAAACCGTGAGTTAAAAGCCAGTGTATTACCCCAAGCTGAAAGCAAATTGCAGGCAGGTAACATCTTGGCGTCGAACACTTCCACACTGCCCATCACCGGTTTGGCTGAATATGTTGAACGCCCGACTGACTTCATTGGGGTTCACTTTTTTTCACCGGTTGAAAAAATGAAACTGGTTGAATTGATTGTGTCTGACAAAACCAGTGATGAAGCCCTGGCCACAGCGCTTGATTATGTCCGCCAGATCAGAAAAACGCCGATCGTTGTCAATGATTCACGCGGCTTTTTCACCTCTCGTGTTGTCATGACCTACATTGCTGAAGGCCACCACATGCTCGAAGAAGGCGTTGGACCTGCGCTTATTGAAAACGCTGGGCGCATGGCAGGAATGCCGGTCGGGCCATTGTCACTCAATGACGAAGTGGCGCTTGATCTGTCATGGAAAATACTTCAGGCAACCAAAGTTGATATGGGCGATGCCTATCAGCCACGGGCCATTGATGGCATTTTGGAAAAAATGGTTGTCGAACAAGAACGTTTTGGTCGCAAAAACGGCAAGGGTTTTTATGATTATTCCAAAAGTGGCAAGAAAAAATTATGGCCAGGCATTGGAGACGTTGTTTCTCAAACAGACAATGATACAGGTGTTGGAGAAATCAAGGAACGACTGCTCATCATTCAGGCGCTAGAGACGGCCCGTTGTTATGAAGAAAACGTTTTGACAGACCCGCGTGAAGGTGATGTCGGAGCCATTTTAGGTTTCGGTTTTGCTCCCTACACCGGTGGGCCGTTGTCATATATTGATACCATGGGCGCAAAAGCATTTGTCGAAAAATGCAAAGCTTATGAAGAAAAATATGGCAAGCGCTACACTCCGGCCAAACTCCTTGTCGATATGGCTGCAACAGGTGCGATGTTTTACGATCACAGTGAAAAAGTAACTGCTGCCTGAAATATCAAAATGTTGAGCGAACTTTATCCAGCTGTAATTTTGCGTCGTTGACCATACCTGATAGGAGATCGGACATGGTTGGGACATTGTCAATTAGACCGATAGATTGTCCGACAGTGAACAGGCCTGCGCTTGCATCCCCACTGACATAAGCGGCCTTTGCGCGTTGACCACTCATGAGTGGCAACATTTTGTCAAGGCCACCACCGGCATCTTCAACTTCTGAGATTTTGGATACAAGATCATTTTTCAATCCACGGCATTGTAGGTGCAGGCTCTTGCCAATTAATTGCGTGTCAGTTTCTTGCGCGCTGACAAGAGCCGTCTTTATGTTCTTGTGAATTTGACATTCTCTGGTTGCCATAAAGCGGCTGGCCATCATAACGCCTTCTGCTCCCAGGGTAAGGGCTGCTGCCATAGTCTGACCATTTGCAATACCACCGGTGGTGACAACAGCAATATCCAACTCTCTGGACAATTTTGGTGTCAGGATCATGGTGCTGACATCATCATCAAGAGGGTGACCACCTTCTTCAATGCCGGCTGCATAAACACCGTCATATCCCACCTTTTGAGCATGTTTTGCATGTCGTAAGGCACCGACTTTATGAAAAAGTCGAACGCCAGCATCTTTCAAAGAGGTCACATATTCCATACCGCAAGCCCGGTCAATCGGGGCGCCGGAAACTTCGATGCCCGGAACAGCTTCTTGAGCGCATACCCGAAGATACATTTTATAATGTTCATCGGTAATTGCGATGGAAGGCAGGATGGTTACGCCAACCATAAAGGACTGATCAGTTAATTCTCTTGTCTTATGTATTGCTGCTCTGAATTCTTCCTCGGTAGGATAGATGGCAGCGGTCAATGTCCCCATGCCACCAGCATTATTCACTGCTGCTACAAGTTCTGGAATTCCTAACCACATCATGGCACCGCATATAATCGGGTACTTGATGTCGAACATTTCTGTAATACGTGTTTTTACCATTGAAACTCATTCTCTCTATGAGGTTGGTTTTGGATAAAGAGGAGCGTTTTTTGGCATATCAGGAAACTTCGGCAGTTCCTTATTGGCCATTGCTTTTACCGCCACACCCACATCATCTGTGAGAGCCATTCCAGATTGCCATAAAGCCATGTGCTTCAAAGCATCATCAACACTGTGGTCTGATCCATATTTGAAGGCTTCCTTGGTTCCATAAATAGCAAGGGGTGAGCGTTCAGCGATCGTTTGCGCCACTTTGTATACGGCTGTGTCCATCTCATGTTTTGTCGCAAACACGTTATTAACAAAGCCGTGGCGCAATGCTTCATCAGCACCAAAGGAACGGCTGCTATAAGCAAGTTCGCGCGCTAATCCTGGCGGGATGAGATGTGGCAATCGTTGTAAGATACCCAAGTCGGCAACAAAACCCAGTTCAGTTTCTTTAAGGTTGAAATACGCATCTTGTGTAGCAAAACGACAGTCAACCGCAGATACCAGATCAAAGGCACCACCAATGCAGGCACCTTGAATAGCAGCGATAACCGGAACGGTACTCTTTTCAAGAATGGAAATACTTTCTTGTAGATCAAGCACCATTTCGCGAAAAATGTTGCGTCTGCGTCCACGTTCCAGTTCCGGACGTTTTTGGAACAGGCTGGAAAGCATTTTCCTGTCAATTCCCGAAGAAAAGTGCGGTCCTTCTGCGCGTAATACAATAACCCGCACAGTATCATCATCTTCTATTTCGGCCACAATCGACTTAATGTCCTGCCAAAAATCGCGCGACAAGGCATTGCGGGTGGAGGCATTATTTAGCGTCAGTGTGGCAATGTTATCTGCAAGGCCATAGTGCAAAACATGTGATGTCATGTTGTGGTCTCCCCCCCACCAAACATTTCACGCAGGCTGGTCTTGAGCACTTTGCCGGTAGCCCCTAATGGCAATGAAGAGATGATTTTATATTCCCTGGGGACTTGCCATTTGGGAAGTTTACCAGACAAATATTCTTCCAGGCTTTCAGTGCTGGCAGGCGCCGTTTTATTTTGAACGTAAATCATTACCGGGCGCTCACCCCAGCGTTCATCATCAACGCCAATGACGGCGGCCTGTTCAACACCTTCATGTGACATGGCAATGTCTTCAAGTTCAATCGATGAAATCCATTCGCCCCCGGACTTGATAATATCCTTGGCGCGATCGGTTATTTTCATCGATCCTGACGGGTCAATCTTGGCGATATCACCGGTGGCAAACCAGCCATCTTCAAGAATTTGTTGCTCCCCATGATTGTGATATGTTTTGCATACCCATGGACCTTTGACATAAAGCTCCCCACTCGAATTGTTGTCCCAGGGGAGTAAAATCTTTTCGTCAGTTTCGATTTTCATCTCTATAGGAAATACCGCCTGACCTTGACGGGTTTTTTTATTTATTTGCTCGTTCCGGGGAATGTATTCATCAGCACGAGCAAGTTTACTGATCGTGCAAATCGGGCTTGTTTCAGTCATACCCCATCCTTGGTAAATGGGAATATTCTGTTCGTCTTCAAAATACCGAACCATTGTTTCCGGCAGTGCCGAGCCACCAACAATGCATCGGTTCATCGTTGTTAACCGGATATTGTTTTTCTGCAAGTGACTGATTAATCCGTGCCAGATTGTTGGAACACCAGCCGCAAAGGTTACGTTTTCCTGCACGATCAAATTTGCGAGACTCTCACCATCCATTCCAGCTCCCGGCATGATGATATCGGCTCCAGCCATCGGGGCAATATGCGGAATACCCCAGGCATTGACATGGAACATCGGGACAACAGGCATAATGATATCGGATTCAACAACATCAAGCACATTAGGTGCGATACAAGCCATGGCATGTAAAACGCTAGAACGATGAGAATACAAAACACCCTTTGGCTTACCGGTTGTTCCTGAAGTGAAACACAGCCCTGCTGCTCTGTTTTCTTCAAAAACCGGCCATTCATCCATTTCATCTGCACCAGTCAACCCGATTTCGTAATCTAGAATATCACTTGAATTGGCGGTTGTTGCTGCCCCCGGTTTCATTTCAACAAAGGTATGGACAGGCGTATCAGCGAGTATCAAGTGTGAAATCAACCCGCTAAAGCTATCATCAAAAAACAATATTTGTGTATCTGCATCGTCAAGAATATAATTGATGTCATCAAGGGCAAGTCTGGGGTTAATGGTATGACAAACCGCACCTATGCCCGATATCGCATAATATAGTTCAAGATGCCGGTGCGTATTCCATGCAATGGTGCCAACTCTGGTTCCTGGCTTAACACCAAGCTCCACTAACCAGGTTGCAAGTTTACGGGCTCTTTTTTCTAACTGAGGATAGGTGAACCGTACAATATCACCGCTCGTTTCAACAGACACAACACCTTTGGATGCGTGATTGGTTGCGGCATATTTAAGCAATGATGAAATCATCAATTGCGTATCCATCATAAGACCGAGCATACTAAACTCCTTATATCTTGCGCATGAGCTTTAAAAGCAATCGGGCTATCGGCCCATAGGGTGGATATATCAACTTGGCGCCAGTGAAATTTCCAAAACCACGTTGGGTGAAAACGGATTTCTGATTTGAGAATGTATCGAATCCATACTTTCCGTGATATCGACCAAAACCGCTTGCCCCCATGCCACCAAAGGGTAGGTCATCCTGCAAATAATGTAGCAGAGTGTCATTCACGGTCATGCCACCAGCTTTTAAATTCCCAAGCGCATAGACACGTCCTTTTCCACTGCCGAAATAATAAGCCGCCAGAGGCGTGTCACGCCCATTAACATATTCAATCGCTTCGGTTAAATTCTCGTAGGTAATGACGGGCAATATCGGACCAAAAATTTCTTCTTTTAGAGCCCGGCAATTTGGTGACGGATTGAGCAAAACACAAAAAGGGAATTTTCGATCCGAACTAATTTCAGATATCGGCGAAACCGTAAGAAGTTCCGCGCCATGTTTGACAGCATCATCAATAATAGACTTAAGCCTCTCAATACTGCGTTCATCAATAATACTGGTATAGTCAGCATTATCGTTAATGGACGAATACATATTGCGTGCACCGGCAATCGCCGCATTGGAAAATTCTCTTTCCTGACCTTTTGGAACAATTGCATAGTCTGCTGCCACACATGTTTGTCCTGCGCTGAATAAACGGCCCCAGGCGATGCGTCGTGCTGCTTCTGTAAGAGAAAAACCCGGGCCGACAATCGCAGGAGATTTGCCGCCAAGCTCCAAAGTAACCGGTGTTAAGTTTTCAGCAGCAGCCCGCATAATCTTTTTTCCCACACTTGTTGAGCCGGTAAACAACAAGTGGCCGAACGGCATGCTGGAAAAATGCTGTGCGACTTGCGCATCACCATCAATAACTGCGATTTGATTTTCCGGAAAGGCTGAGCTTAACAGGCGCTTTAGCAGTAAAGTAAGGTTTGCTGCCTGCTCTGGCATTTTGATCATGACACGATTACCTGCAGCAATAGCTGCAACAGCAGGAACAATAGACAAATTCAAGGGGTAATTCCACGGAGCCATTATGCCAACAACTCCAACCGGCGTTGGTATGGTTTGATTTGAGCCAGGGAGGTTCCATATCGATGTGTGGTTCTTTTTACCGTTCATCCATTTGCGCAAATGTTTTTTCGTATAACTCAGGTTTGAGAGTATTCCATTCACTTCCGTTAAGATGGTTTCCTGTCTCGCACGGTTCCCGAAATCAGCCGAAATTGCATCACTCAGCGCCAGAATGTTCTTCGCAATAAGTGCCTGCATGTCACTTAAAAGAGTTTTCCGTGAATGATAATCAGCAAAGGGAGTATCATTCAGCGACGCACGCTGTACTGAAAATATTCGATCAATTTCCGATTTTGCGACCTTTGTATCAGTATAAAGAGAAACCGTTCCCATACTTTTTTTCAACGCTTTTGTATCAGTCAGCATTCTGTTCTCCGGCAATGTGCAACCCCCGCCAGCAAAGTTGAAGGTCAAAAGTTATCCGTTCTTTGTTGGAGACTAGCGCAAGCTTTGTAGAGAGATAACTGGACTAAAGGCTGGTTCTCTCCTTTGCTGTTAGCGATATGCACCCAACTATGACGGGTGAAATTGCGAGGCTATAGGGATAAACATGAGCGGTACTCAAAACCAAAAAGATTATGATCTCATTGTGATCGGATCCGGAATTGGAGGCCTGGCGACTGCTGCTCTCATGGCCAGGCTTAAAAAATGGCGGGTGCTTGTTTTGGAGCGCCATAAGGTGGCGGGTGGTTTCACTCACGGCTTTCAACGAATTGGCGGGTATGAATGGGATGTCGGAGTTCATTATGTAGGTATGATGAAACCTGGGCTCAAAGAACGAAAACTATTCGATTTTGTTACCGACTCACAACTCGACTGGCAGCGCATATCTGAACCATTTGATGTTTTTGAATATCCTGGATTGAAAATGGAAGTGCTTTCCTCAGAAAACAAACAACGTAGCCAATTGCTAGACCTCTTTCCAAAAGAAAAAAAAGCTATTTGCCAATATTATAAGGACTTGAAAATTGCTGAGCGCTGGGGCGTTGCAAATTTTATTGCGGGTACGCTTCCCGCTCCGTTTGCAAAACTGACCAGACTGGCGATTATTAGAGCAAAGAAGTTAGCACTCCTCACAACTGAAGAATATATCAATAGAAGTTTTTCTGACAGGAAACTGAAAGCCATTATTGCGTCACAATGGCTTGCCCATGGCTTGCCGCCTTCTCGTAGTGCGTTTGGTTTGCATGCTGCCGTGGTCAGGCACTATTTTCAGGGAGGGTATTTTCCCAAGGGTGGCGCAGGCGAAATAGCAAAAACCATTAGCAAGGTTATTCGAGCCTCTGGAGGTGATATCAAAATTGGCCATGAGGCCGTCGAGATTATCCTTGAAAATGGCATGGCTGTTGGTGTGAAAACAAAAACCAAGCGTAAAGGTAAAGATACGGTTCTGACCTTTCATGCACCAGCAATCGTTTCTGACATTGGTGTGCATGCCACTTTTACAAAACTTCTCAGTCCAAGTCTGATCAAGGATAAATATCAAAAGCTCTTAACAATTGCTCACCAACCGCCAAGTGCAATTTCCCTGTTTATTGGCTTTAAGGAGAGTCCTGAAAAGGTGGGTTTTCATGGAGAAAACCATTGGTTGTACAACAGTTTCAATCATGAAGAACACATTATGGGAATCGAACTCGTCAACGGAGTGCTTAGCGCCGGACATCTATCTTTCCCATCACTTAAAGGGGCGTCAAATAGAAAACACACCGCCGAGTTTTTTTCCATCGTTGATTACCAGATATTTGATCAATGGAAAAACACTGCTTTTAAGGCCCGTGACTCTGATTATGAGAGTCTAAAAGAAAAAATAACCGAAACAATTCTCAATGATATTGAAGCCCGGCACCCGGGATTTCGAGAGATCGTCGATTATGTGGAATTGGCCACGCCGCTGAGCGTGGAACATTATATGGGCCATTCGCGCGGCGCTATTTATGGCCTTCCGGCAACCCCGGAAAAATTTCGTCAAGACTGGATTAAGGCAGTCTCGCCCGTTCCAAATCTTTATTTGACTGGCGTTGATTTGTTATGTGTTGGTGTTTTGCCCGGTTTGTTGGCAGGCGCGGCCACAGCAGGTGCACTTCATGGTTCGTTTGGTTTTTTGAAGGTCATGATGAAGACGACAAAATAGAAATATTTACTTATTTTTGGTGTGAGCAAGCGACCTCAAGACCAGTCCCCAATCACCCTGCCTATCCCGGACTTTAGTACGGTGTTTAGTGCGATAGATTGATCAATCATCATCCAGAGTATTACTAAAAAAGTTAGGCGGAAACTGTTTTCGCCAGGAGGACTGGATGGAAAGTCGAAAAGTCGGTCAAGTGGCAGAGTTTTCTAAACCTGGTTTCACAGGTTGGGATCGTATTGATTCAAACGAAATTGAACTTGTACCAACTCCCCTGGCTATGCAGCCAAATGGTTTTGTAGAGGCTGCCTTTGAAGAGGGAAGCTATGGTTTGACTGCGAGCCTTGTTGTCAAATCTGTCCATGACGAGAAGCAAATTACTTTCTGGATGCAGTGGAGTGATGAAACTCAAGACCGGGGCGAGGGAGAAGGATTTCCTGATGGAGCCGTTATTGCATTTCCAGTCAGAGGTGATCCTGCAATCCACACAATGGGCGAAGACACGGCACCCATACATGCAATTCACTGGTCAGCCCGTAAAAATCAAGTGCGATCTGTTCTTGCAACAGGCATTGGAACTAGTCGTCCTGGACCTGATTTGAAGCCACACGTCAATGCCGCATGGATAGATGGCCAATGGACGATCGTTGTTACCCATAATCTGGGAGCCTCTGATCCCGATAGCGTAAAACTTGTTCCAAACAAAACAACGGGTATTGGCTTTGTTATTTGGGACGGCAGCAAAATGGAGCGCGCCGGAATTAAGGCCTACTCACCCGATTGGGTTGATCTGAACATTACAAAGTAAAAGGGAAAACTTATGAGTGACAAACAAGTTGCAATGGTCATGGATTTGAACAAATGCATTGGCTGTCAAACCTGTTCAATCGCTTGCAAGCGCTTAAACAGTAAAGGCGAAGGTCAAGAGGCGGAATGGTGGAATTCGGTCAATACTGTGCCCGGTAAAGGGACGCCAAAAAATTGGGAAACCATGGGTGGCGGTTATCGTAATGGCCAGCCAAATCCAGGAAAGCTTCCAACTCAACAAGAGTATGGTGAAGCATGGGATTTTGACACCGATGAAGTATTTTTTGAAGGCAATCCACTGGCAACGCTGGAGCCAAAAGGCGGCGATCCAGAATGGGGGCCGAACTGGGATGAAGATGAGGGGGATGGAGAATTTCCAAATTCCTATTATTTCTATCTGCCGCGTATTTGTAACCATTGTACAAAACCTGCTTGCATGGAAGCTTGCCCGAGAGGCGCGATTGTCAAACGTGAAGACGGCATAGTCTTGCTCAATGAAGACCATTGTCGGGGGCATCGCTTTTGTCAGCAAGCCTGTCCCTACAAAAAAATCTATTATAATGCTGTTAAAGGACATTCCAACAAATGCCTGTTTTGTGCCCCGCGAATTGAAGAAGGAATCGCACCTGCTTGTGCCCGTCAATGCCCGGGTCGTGTGAGGTTCGTAGGTTTTTTGGATGATACGGAAGGTCCCATACATTTGCTTGTGAACAAGTACAAAGTGGCTCTTCCTCTACATCCCGAGTATGGCACTGAGCCAAACGTTTTTTATGTACCACCAATTTCACCTCCTCAGATCGTAGACGGTAAATTAACGGGAGAACCCAGAATACCGCCCGAATATCTTGAAAGCCTGTTTGGGCCTGAAGTTCATGGCGCGCTTGAGCTGATCAATAGCGAGCGTGAGCGCAAGAAAAACGGGTTGGACTCTGAATTGATGGATTTGCTGATTTCGCGCAAATGGCTCGATTTATTTGGCCCGTTCACAAACCAGCCTCGCGATGTGGTTGAGAGGAAAATGAGGGAGGCTAAATCACAATGAGTAAGAAATTATCTCGCAGATCCGTCCTTAAGATAGGCTCAACTGGTGCGGCTTTCGCTTTGACACTTCCGACATTTACATCTGTAACCGCTGGTAAAGATTTGATCAGTGCCGCAGCCGGCGTGCCGCCTTCTTATGATGGCTGGCTTGATGTTTATCGTGATCGAATGTGGAATTACGACAAGATTGTGCGTAGTACCCATTTTATTAATTGCTGGTATCAGAGCCATTGCGCCTGGGATGTCTATGTAAAAGACGGGTTGGTTGTTCGCGAAGAGCAAGCTGCCGACTATCCTCAAACAAACAAGGACGTACCCGACTTTAATCCAAGAGGTTGTCAAAAGGGGTGTTGTTTTAGCGAACGTATGTATGAACCGGTTCGGATTAAACATCCGATGCGCCGCGTTGGACCAAGGGGTGGCGGTAAGTGGGAGCGCGTGAGCTGGGACGAAGCTCTCGACGATATCGCCGATAAATATATCGACGTTATGGTTGAAGATGGAACCAACTGTGCCATCTGGGATATCGGTGCACAAGGCTTAAGTCTGGGAGTGTCCCATGCAGCTCAAGGTCGCTTTACGGCATTGACGCGCTCCATTTCTCTTGATCCTAATACAAATTCAGGTGATGGCCATCATGGTGCCTATGAAACATTTGGGCAGTTCACTATGGATCGTTCAGCCGATGACTATTTTAACTCTGACCTTATTTTGATCTGGGGTTCAAATCCCATTTACACATCGATTCCTAATGCTCACTTTTTCATTGAAGCAAAATACAATGGCACTCAAATTGTCTGTATCTCGCCCGATTACAGTCCATCTGCAATCAAATCAGATATGTGGGTCCCGGTAAGAGCCGGCACAGATGCAGCCCTTGCTCTGGGCGTTGCGCATTTGCTCATTAAAGAGGGGCATATTGACGAGGCTTTTGTCTCTGAACAAACGGATTTTCCATTTCTGGTCCGTAGTGATACAGGCAAGTTTTTGCGAAGGTCTGATATTGAAGGTGGCAATGAAGTTGACCGGTTTTACTATATTGGTGATACGTCAGGTGCACTTGTCAAAGCGCGCATTCGGACCCTGAAACAAAAAAATCAGAAAAATGATAAACCGCGCCTTGATGTTCGACAAATGGTTCGTTTGCATGATGGTCAAAAAGTGGAGGTTCGCTCTGTCTTCTCACTTATAAAGGAACGACTCGAAACCTATACGCCCGAGGCAGCCTCAAAAATGTGTGGCGTCTCGCCTGAAATGATCCGTTCATTTGCTCAAATGATGGCGAAAGCCAAGGCTATGTCAAACGTATCAGGTAGTAGTATTTGTAAATACTATCATGGCAATTTAGCTGAGCGAGCTATTATTTTAAATTTTTGCTTGCTTGGGCATATGGGGCGTAAGGGTGCTGGTTATTCTGCTTTTTCACTTCTCAACAATGATGGTTGGGAGCACTTCGTATACGGTACGCGATTGAAAGAAAGAGCCGGGATTTTAAGTGAGGTTGGCGGAATGTTGGCCTCAAAATTTGTTGCAGGTGGCACTGAAGATCAGGTTTTCCATGACGTTGCCAGCCTCCTGTTTACCGGCCCCGGAAAGGGGCTTCCAACGATGACACCAGGGTCTTTGTTTTGGCAGGTTCATGGCGGCGTTATGGATATCAATGATGAGGCTGAGAACTGGATGCCTCACATGAAAAGGCCACTTAAGGAAGACATAAAAGAAGCGCTGGATAAAAAGTGGATGCCATTGCAACCGCCTGCGGACAAAACACCCAGGCTCATGTTTCATTTTTTCTCAAATGCACTGCGTCGTGTGCGGCAAAGCGATCATGCCCTCAAGACTTTATGGCCAAAGCTAAAACTTGATGTTGTTATTGACTGGCGCATGACATCAACATCTAAGCATGCTGATTACGTGCTACCGGCAAGTACCTGGTATGAAAGGTATGACCACAAGTGGGTAACACCACTGGTTCCTTTTCATCATGTTTCAGAACCTGCAACAGAACCTCTTGGTGAAAGCTGGAGTGACTGGAAAATTATTGTCCGGTTGGCAGAGCATATCCAAAAACGTGCCAAAGCACGTGGGATTAAATCTTTTGTCGGACATGATGGCGTGAAGGTGCAGCTTGATCGTCTTTATGACGATATGACCATGGGGGGAGAATACAAGGAAAATGACGATGAAAAAGTTTCAAGGAAAATTATGGAAATGTCGTCAAACCTGAATCACCTTGACTGGGAAGAAACAAAAAAACGCGGTTATGGAAAGTTTAGCGATGTCGGTAAAAGTCCGACATCAATCGGCAACATGGGTGAAATGAAGGATAACGAGACTTTCGTACCTTTAACATACCATGTCCGGGACAAAAAACCTTACCCGACCACGACGAGAAGGATACAATTCTATATAGATAATGAAGTTCATCTAAGACATGATGAAGCTTTGCCGCGCTTTAAAGAACCACCGGCACTGGGTGGTGATTATCCGCTCACAATGACAAGCGGTCATACGAGGTGGAGTATTCACAGTACATGGCGGGATAACAAGACGTTATTACGCTTGCAGCGCGGAGGACCGTGCGTCTACATGAATCCCGATGATATGAAAACTCGCAATATCAAGGATGGTGATTGGGTCAAGGTCTGGAATGATGTTGGACATTATTATGTCCGTATCAAGCGGTACCCCAGCATAGCTCCCGGCCTTACGTTGATTTACCACGCTTGGGAAAACTATCAGTTTCCAGGCAAAGGAGACCCAAGACAAGTTTATCCGTCCCCAGTCAACCCCGTCGATCTGGAAGGCGGAGAAAGCATTCACTTTCGTGTTGGCTATCTTGAAGCTCAACCGGGGGGATTTGATCGTGAAACCCGGATTGATATAAGATTGATGACCCCCAAAGAAAATGCTCAGCGTGTCGCGGGGACTTTGTCGTGACAACGGATAACGCGTTTACAAACGATCACGATGTAATTCTTGAGCGCAGCAAAATGTACGCAGCTTTTGCTGCCGCCTTTCGTGGTTCTGTCGATTATGATGAAGTTGGTTTGTTATCTATTGCGTTTCCTGAAGATACTCCAGATAGTCGTGCAGAATACCTGAATGCATTCGATTGCTCGGTGTCATCTGCCGCCTGTTCTCTACATGGGGCTGATTGTACCAGTCAGGAACGCACCTCTCTTTTTCAGGACTTGGTGCAATTTTTTGAATACTTCGGGGTAAAAAGGCGTGATGGGGCTGAATTGCCTGACCATGTAAGTGTCGAGTTGGAGTTCTTACACTATTTAACGTTTTGTGAGCTCAAAGGGCTTGGGCAGGGTTATGACATAACCGGCTTGCAAAGAGCTGAAAGAGATCTCTTGGATCGCCATGTATTACCTTTAGCTGAACATATTAAAAAAGGATGCAAATTGCATCTCTCATACTATGTAGAGCTAACACAAAAGTTCGTTGATTACGTCAAATTACAGCACAACAATTTAGACGCAGTCGTTTCGACTTAGCATTGAACTCATAACCCGATATTGACGTCACCACCCGCCAAACCTCCTTCTCGGCGGGGCTGACCCGGCGGTAAGCTTTTGGCTTCCGTCGGGTATTCTATAATTGATCCAGCCTCCTGATCCGGGCCATTCAGATGTAGAATCCGTTTTGGTTGTCATCTATGGCCAACTCATGGCGATTTTGGTGACGACGAAAACCGATGCAAGCGCCCAACGGCGGAAGGGATGACGGTCTCTTCGCCAAAAGCATTTACCAGAGCGTGAGTTGCGCGCCACCCAGTACAGTGGCCCGGTACAATAACCTTCAATCCAAAGGTGGTTAAATCCGCGATTGTTTCTGGAATGATTTGCTCGCAAGAAGCACCTGATAGATGAAAACCGCCCATGACGCCATAGACCGGGGTTGGATGGAACAGCTTTTGGGCATGTTTCAAGACGTTAATAACGCCTGCATGGGAACAGGCTGTGAATACGATGACGCCCATGCCCTTGACATTTACAGCTAACCACCGCTCGTCCATAATTAGGGGGTCAGGCTCCCACCCGGTTTGGCTTTTTGTTTGTTTCACATGGCCTGGAAGGCCTTTTTCATAAGGTGTTATTCGAGGAATTTCACCACTGAGATAGAAAGTGTTGTCCAGCAGTAGTCTGGCTTCCTCGGCATTCACTAAATCTGCGCCTGATGCTGAAAGGTCGTCTGGACCGGGAACATCCTTGAACGGTACAATACGCCCATCGGGAAACTCCATAGCCCGCTTTACGAACATACCTGGATTAACATGGAGCGGGATTTTTGTCCCGCCGTTGGCTACGGTAATTCGGTTGAGGGCCTTCAACATTCCACCGGCATGGTCCCAGTGGCCATGTGAGAGAACGGCACATTGAATTTGCCCGAAATCGAGTCCAAGGCGGGCACCGTTTCGTTCCACTGTTTCTCCCTGTGGTCCGGTATCAAACAGTAAATGCCGCTCCCTGCCATCAAGCTTTGTCGTAATTGCCAATGAGAGTCCCCAATGAGCACAGCAAAGACATTCTCCCGATAACTCTTCCATACCGGCTTTCAACAGGTTTGGTACTTCAGGCGTAACAGAAGCCGGGACAGTTGAAAGAAGATCGCTCACATTATCGACAAGAACACGGACCTCGCAAACATCCACGGATCGAAGATCATGAGGAATTGCATTGTCATTATGTAAGTCTATTTCAGTCATTTGCAGGAGCCTTTTGTATATTTTCTTTACGATACGAATCGTAATCTATATAAAGTGCAACAATCGCGCAAGGTGAAAGTGTATTTCCAGCTTGGTGCTATCTGCTATTGTCAACAGCTTGCAGCGCCATCACAATCCGTTCGGGTAATGCCTTGGCAAAACTGGCATCCAGTGGTTGGTGGCCAACCAGCAATCGGTAATAAATGGGCCCATACAAAAGGTCGAGGGCAACATCCGTATCAAGGTTGTCATCCAATTCACCACGCTCCTTACCCTGTTCTATAATGGCGCGTGCCGGAACAAGAAGCTGTGAAAAGAAACGATCACGAAACTCCTCGAGAATATGAGGGTCGGACTGGCCCTCGCCAACCATCTCGGCAACAATTCTCCCAGACCTGCCACTCAGCATTTTGATCAAGCTTTTTATCTGCAACGTTAGAGCATCGACGGCAGAGCTATTCTTGGGAAAAGGAACCTGCGGTGCAGCCGTTGCCAGGAATGCATCCATTACCAGAGCACATTTTGAATCCCACCAACGGTAAATGGTAGGTTTTCCGACTCCAGCTTCCTTGGCAATACCACCGATAGTGATATTACGGATCGGCATTTCTGCCATAAGTCGGGCCGTTGCATCAAGCAGAGCCTGATGAGCTTGTTCACTGCGCGGTCGACCGGGTTTTCGGGTTAAATTTTTGGAATCGGACATTTTCACTTGCCAATTATTTCTGGATTCTTATATTACGAGTCGTAACGAAATCAATTAATAAATTACAACACGTAACGTAACACAGGATAAATCAAATGTCATTTCTCAGTTATTCAACCGACTATCAAGGGGTTGTCGATGTCTTCATGCGCGACCCAGACCGCTATTTTCCATTTGCCGTTCTTCTGGAGAAAATCATGAATGGCAAATCTGAACTTTCGACCCCGCAACGTGAAATGATCGCGCTCTATGTTTCCAAACTCAATGGATGTCACTATTGCGTTGGCTCGCACCGGGCTGTTCTTGAAGCACTAAATCTCGATGAAGAGACAATTTCCGCGGTAGAAAAAGGCTCCACAACTGATCCTAAAATGCGTCCTGTCTTTGATTTCTCGACCAAATTGACACAAAACCCTGGCGCGATCACTCAGGCAGATATTGATGTTTTGCGTGGCGCCGGCTGGTCGGACCAGACCATCGAAGACATAACCGGCGTCGTATCGTTATTTAGTTTCCTTAACCGGTTGGTGGATGGTTTTGGCATCAAGGGGTCAGCTGAATCACTTGCCCAGGGCGCTGGAATGGTCGCCCAGCATGGCTATGGACCTGTCGCACAGATGCTTCAAAGCAAATCGGCTGCCTAGGGGGGGAGATATTGCTCAAGTTTGTCTGACAACATCCGGATAATCACATTCTCTTACAAGAGATGCACCGCCCTCAATTCACGCCTGTGAGTTGAGGGCGGTATCAGATTAAGTCGAGTCTTCTACATTTTATTTGTTTATAATAAGTGAGAACTGCTGCGGCATGTCCGGGATAGATGGTAACCGCATTCAAAGTGACCCAGCCCCCTGGTCCGGGCCATTCATGTGTAAAATCCGTTCACGTACTGCTCTGCAACCCCTTACGGTTTCTCAGATGAAAATATAACCGATAAGGCAAAGTCAGTCATACTTTCCAACCTTTCTTTCGATACATTGGCCTTGGCCATCACAATCGTGCCGGTGATCAAGGCGATAACTTCATCGGCCAGAGTTTCACAATTGGCATTCTGATCAAGCTCGCCAATCTCAACGGATTTCTTGAACCGCTTAAGCAATGCATTGCGTAACTGATTCAGGGCTTGCTCAACCAGCTTGCGTGTTGCAGCATCGTGTTGATGGTTTTCAAGCAGGGAGAGAACAATCATGCAGCCACCTGGGTGGGATGGTGTAAAGTGTAGGGCAATGGTCTCGTTGAGCACCGCTTCCACTGTTTCTTTCGCCGTAGGAGCGTTCTCAATCACTTTTAAAAACCCAGCAAGAACGGTTTCGAAATACATCATCAGTGATCTGGTAAACAATTCCCGTTTGTTTCCATAGGCGTTATACAAGCTGGTGCGCTTGAGGCCTGTTTCGTACTCAAGCATCTGAATTGACGTTGCTTCATAGCCGTGCTTCCAGAATGCCAGCATCGTAGTTTTAAGTACTTTTTCCTCATCAAAAATTCTGGCACGCGGCATCTGTTTGCTCCAGTTGATCACAAAATCATTTTATACCGATCATTACAAAAGCATTGACATGTCTTTGTCAAGAGCTCTAATGTACCGATCGTTACAATTCAATTGTGAGGCAGGCCGATGCTCAATCAGGTGCAATATTTGCCGACCAGACCCGAAACCGATCAGGACCTGTTAAAGCAGGTAAATACCCAGATCAAAAGGGATTTTGGTATGGTTGTCGACCCTTTCAGGCTGCATGCCCTGCAGCCCAGATTGCTGGCCGGGGTGTGGGCAGCATGCCGGGAAACCGAGTTGGTCGGCATCGTGCCGCGTGCGATCAAGGAACTGGTCGCATCCTGCGTTTCTGAGACCAACAAATGTCCCTATTGTGTAGATGCCCACACCATGCTGCTCAATTCGGTTGGTGAAACAGAATTATCGAAAACCATCAGCAGCGGAAATTTCCACAATATCTTGCAGGGCAATCAGCGAAAGATTGCAGAATGGGCGCTGGCAAGCCGGACACCCGACAGCGAAATTATTTTGGCGCCGCCGTTCAAGAAGGAATGGTGTGCCGAATTGATCGGTATGGTGGTTTTTTATAATTACCTGAACCGCATGGTTCATTTGTTCCTACCTCAATATCTGTTGCCCGTTCAACAAAAAGGACCAAAGCAGATCATGAAGCGTCTGGCCGGCTGGTATTTTTCGTCATCAGTCAACCGCAAAAAATCGGAAGGATTGGCACTTGCCTTTCTTGCCAGCGCCGCATTGCCAAAAGACCTTGAATGGGCCGCCTCACGGAACAATCTTGCTCAAGGGGTGGCGCAAATGGCAGCCATTATCGATGAGCTGGCTTTTGAACATATACCGCTCAATGTTCAGGACACATTCAGGCAATTTTTGGCGCAATGGCGCGGTGAGGACGCGCCATTAAGCCCTGACTGGATGAATGAATTTAAAAATCAGGTGCCGACAGAGCAGCACTCCATGCTGGAGCTTGCCCTGATGATCATCGCCTCATCCTATCGCATCACCGATCAGCATATCAAGCGCTTCAAGAGAGATAACCCCAGGTCTGAAACACTATTGGTCACCGCTGCCTGGGCCAGTTTCCATACATCAAGGAAAATTGGTGACTGGCTTCATAAGCCAGAGAGCCTTGGTCAGACAATTAATCCACCAGCACTACAGGAGTATAAACATGCGCATTAAAGTCGGAGACAAGGTCCCCCATTTCGAAGTCCGTGATATAGACGGCAATCTTCAAACGCCCATCGGTGATGCCAATCATGAAGTGTTGTTATGCTTCTTTCGCCATGCTGGCTGTCCGTACTGTAATTTACGGGTTCACGAACTCATTAAAGAAGCCCCAAAACTTGCTGCAAAAGGTATACAGGTTTTGGCTGTTTTCCAGTCAGCAGAGGACAATGTACGTCGTGATGTTGGTCGTCAAAACCCATCATTTACGATCATTCCTGACCCGGAGCGAAAACTCTATAAACCTTATGGTGTAACACCTTCATGGCTAAAATTTCTTAGGGCATTTTTCTTGCGTCCCTTGCGCGCGCCTTATGCCATTTTTGTCAAAGGCTTCAAACCAAAATACCCAGAAGGCGATCCGCATATGGCACCGGCTGAATTCTTGATTTCACCCGATGGAACAGTCAGGCTTGCTTATTATGGCAAGGACATAAGCGATCATGTGCCGCTGACTGATGTATATGCTGCCAGCGAAAGCGCGAATTTGAAAATGCATGCTGTTGCTGCAGAATAGATAGTTTCTTGATAGGCAAATGATCTCAATCACGCGTTACAAGAAGAACCGACATCGGTTCGCCATCAAAGGCATCGCCTATATGGAAGCGATCGTTCGCCCAGCTCGCTCGGAGGATATGGGCAAGGATTTTAGAAATCGCCATCAAAAAATGATCCGGTCCGAACTGGACCCTGATTCCTGTATTACTGAAAAATTGTGGAGTTACGGGCTATGATTATCTTTACACACCTGTTCGCAATAGCCTTGTCGTTTAACTTATACTCAATGGCGGCGACAGGGTTTCCACAAGTTAATCAGCAACTGGGCTCTTCTTTTGTGAAACGCACCACTCTGGAAACTGATTGGAACATACCGTTTGCAAGCAATGTCGACAAACTTATTCTACGTGGTAACCAATTGGTCAGCCAAAGAAAATATAAACTGGCTATTAAAGTGTATTCAGAGGCTATTGCTTACGATCCAAGAAACATTGTTGCGCTCGTCAACCGGGGCATTACCTACACACATATGTCCGATACGAATCGTGCAATAGCCGACTACTCTTCCGCTCTTCGTTTAGATGGAGACTTCATTGCAGCGCTCCACAACCGTGCAATTCTCTATCATAGCACGGGCAGGTTTACTCTGGCGTTGGCCGACCTTTCGGCAGTGATAAAAATTGCCCCAGAATTTACCGCCGCATTTTCGGCGCGCGGCATCGTTTATTTTCAAAAGGGCGCCTTTCATAAGGCTATCCAAGACTACACCGAAGTTGCGCGCCGCCAACCAAAGAACACTGATGCACGATTTAATTTGGGTCTGGCATATGCAAAGTTGGGAAAACCGAGGTCCGCGCTTAGCGAGTATACTGACGTCCTCACCATAAAACCCAATCACATTGCATCACTGATAGCGAGAGCGCGTACCTATCGCAGTCTGGGAAGGCTAACGTTGGCGCTCGCTGATGTTGATCGGGCTTTAGAGCAGGGCAATGGTTCTTCAAACGCCTTTGATGTGCGAGGAGTGATATTACTTGACCTTGGCAGATGTCGAGATGCCTTGAAGGACTTCAAGAAGGTTATACAACTTGACCCTTTAACAACTCGAACCAATCACTTGCCTATTTGCAATAATCGAAAACGTCGTCGGGACTAGCCCTGATATTGGCATGCTTTTGCGACATCATCTCAAACTGGCGACACCCTAGAGTGAATATAGTCGAATCTGCAAATTATTTAGCTGTTTTGATCATTGATACGATCGTTGCCCGGAGCTAATAGATGCCAGTATCATTCAGCTATAGAACAGGTATCGACTATGAACACACTTACGCCCGAACTCTTATCGGTAACACTTGCAGCTACTTTTACCAGCATCATCTGGGTCCCGATAATTCTCAATCGTCTTACTGAAATGGGCCCATGGAAAGCACTAAAAAATCCACAACCAGATGTTCGTCCGAAAGCGGAATGGGCGTATAGGTTGTCTAATGCGCATCGCAATGCAATTGAAAATCTTGTGGTTTTTGCGCCGCTGGCGACCTTTGTTCATATGTTAAATCTTGGTAACGAACTGACTGGGATAGCGTGTTTTGCCTTTGTAGTTGCGCGCATTGTACATGCTGTCATCTATACGTTCGGGATTCCTCTTTTTAGAACCATAGCGTTCGCTATTGGATTTGGATCTCAAATCATACTCGCTCTTCGAATCTTCGGAGTGGTTTAAGTTTTTTGCAAGGGGTATGGCCCGCATGGTGTACATGTGTCGCTTTTGATCATAGACGCTGTGATCGGTGAACCATTGATGCGTGCTAAACTTGCCGACCGTCCTGATGACTTCTTTTGCAAGCCGGACGGCATTGCCGAAATCGCACTTATGCTAGTATGCCAGAACCCTTCAGCCTGGACGTTCGAGCTCGACGTGCGGCCGTTCGGTGAAAAATGGTGAGGTCGTTAACAACTTAGGCCACAATTGTTTGGCGACCGAAGAAACGATGAGAGCTTGACTCAAACTTGAGATTATTTTTATGATCGAAGTCGTCAATCATTTGCAGGAATAACCATCGAAACTTTCGACCATAGTGCTTTCAATGACGTACTTTCCTCGCTGAGTGTGAGCGGCAAGTTGCTGCTCGTTGAGGAGTATCAACCTCCTTGGGCGATCACGATACCTGATGGTGGAAAGCTATCTGAGTTAATTCCAGTCACGACGGGCACAAAAATTGTTCCCTTTCATCTTGTACGACGTGGCTCGTTTGAATTGCACAGTGGTGACGCTAGACCATTGGTCGTGCGAGCCGGTGAAGTTGCAATTTGCACCGGCAGCCAGCAGCACACAATTATCAACGGCACACCTGAACACGCAGTACCATTCAGTGAACTTCTTGGCGAACGACCGCTCAAGTCGAAGATGGCCGACCTGAGTGGTGTCACGGAACTTGTTTGCGGGGTTTTCATGCTACGCAACACTCGCAATAACCCACTTATCGAATCCCTACCGCCGATTGTTCACGTCGATGTTTCGGGCGGCACCGAGAGTAAAACACTGCAACTTTTGACCGAGCTTTTAATCAACGAACTCGAAGCTATGCGTTCTGGCCAAGGTTTTATGTCGGATCGCGTGCTTGAAATGCTTTGTGCTGAAGCGATTCGCGTTCACATGGAAAACGGCAACACCAGCAGTCCGGGATGGTTTCGTGGCCTCAAGGACCCGAAGATCGGCGTGATACTCAATCGAATTCACGCTGGCCCAAGTGAGCAAATTTCCGTGGGAATGCTTGCGCGAATGGTGGGAATGTCGCAATCGCGCTTTGCCGTCAAATTTCGAACCTTGTTGGGAGAAACTCCAATGAGCTATGTTGGCCGTTGGCGGATGAATGTCGCCGCTCGGCTGCTCACAGATACTGATTTGGGCACAGAAGAAATTGCTATGAGGGTCGGCTATCAGAGCTTGCCGGCTTTTGCCAGAGCATTCCGAAAACACTTCGGATGCCCTCCGGTACACTGGCGGCGAGAGCAACAGATGTAATAGTACTGTTTGTCAACACCGGAGTAATTTTCCACCATTCACAGGCGTAAAAATACACCACTTTGATGGTGCGGTGGTTGTGGTCAAGCCGGGCATTGAGGTGTTTCAGGTTTGAGTTTTACGGTGCTTGCGGCTGTGTTTGAGGCGGAGGCTTTGTTAGAAGAAACTTCTTGAGACGTGACTTGTCCGGGGCTATCTTCCAGCATGCACAAACCCAATCCCTTCCGATACTTCAAAACCTCGCCTGAAATCATCCGTTTGGCGGTGATGCTGTATGTCCGGTTCCCCCTTTCGCTTCGGAATGTGGAAGACCTGCTGCACGAACGCGGGATCGAGATCAGCCATGAGACGGTTAGGTATTGGTGGAACCGGTTTGGACCAATGTTCGTAACCGAAATCCGGAAGAAACGCGTTCAACAGCTGCGAGCATCCTCCACTTGGCGGTGGCACCTGGATGAAGTGTTCGTGAAAATCAATGGTGAGAGGCGCTACTTTTGGCGGACCGTAGATCACGAAGGTGAGGTGCTGGAAACCTATGTCACCAAGCGCCGTAACCGGCCCGCTGCTTTGAAATTCCTCAGAAAATTAACAAAACGCTCCGGTCAACCGCATGAGATTCTGACGGATAAACTCCGTTCCTATGGTGCTGCTATGAAGGTCATCGGCAATTCCACCCGGCAGGTAACGGGTCACTGGCAAAACAACCGAGCCGAGAATTCTCACTTGCCGTTTCGACGAAGAGAACGGGCAATACAGGCTTTTGACAGATGCGAAGTTTACAGAAATTCTCATCAGTTCACGCCGCAGTTTACAACACCTTCTATGTTCAACGCATCTGTATTGCACTGCACCGCTGATTAGCCGATGCGATTGATAAACATGTCAAGCAAACCAATGCCTTTTTCAGTACCTGCTAGAGTTCCACTTTTTTGCCCATTAGTCGTAAAATCGAATCCTCTTTGAGGAGAAACTGATGCTTGAGAGCCCCGAGAATATGCATCATGAGACCAAGGCAAAAGGCCGTAATGCCGAGCCAATACAGCGCCGATAAAATTGACGCGAAACTTTGGTTCGTGGGAGATATGCCCGGAAAATCAAGACCAAAAACCAGGAAACTGCGCCCACCAGCAGATAGAAATGCCCAATGGAGTACGGGAAGAATAACACCGGCGAGTATTAATCCAGATGATACACATCTGCTGATAATGACTTCGATCGGTGATGTTCCACCCAGCGGTAAAGGGTGGTAGTGCTTTATTCTCCAGTATATGCGGAACGAGAATAAAATGAGGCAGAGAAAACCAAGTGTTGAAGTCGTTGACTGTCGGTCAGGTTCTGCTGCGCCATCAAGCAACAAGGTACTGACACTGAGAATAACAAAACTCACCATCAGTATGGCGCCGATCCAGTGATTCATAATTGTCACCACCCCAAACGCAAGTCCCGTATCCTTGATCTGCATCGCCGCACCACTCCTTAGCATCGACATTTGCTCTCATTGTAAAGAGTCCGACATCGGAGCATAGACAGCAAATTCAGAACATATCCATTCGATACAGGAAACGCTGTGACATCCAGATTACACTTGTAAAGTCTGCGAAAAAGCCGGGTTCAGCACTTTTACATCCGTCCTTGCACGGCAAACGAGATCGATAAAGGCTTCAATGGCGCCATTAGGGGGTGCTTTGGTGTTGCTGATGGCAATTGTGTCGATAAAACGGTCCTCATCGCTGAGATCATGGACAATCAGGAGCCTTCGGTGACGGCTGCTTTCGACAACGGAACGAGGAAGCAGGGTTATTCCGACCCCGGATGCGACACAGCCCAGAATTCCATCCAGTGTGCCGAGTTCAAGGACTTCATTGGGCGCGAGTCCCGTCTTTTTCATCCAGTTTTGCGAATAGGACCGGTAGGTGCATCCCGGTTTGAATACGATAAGCGGCGATGCGCCTGCCTGCTCGATATTGACGATGGATTGGTCGGTCGCAAGGACCATCTCCTCTGAAAAGGCAACGCGGCCTTCGAGCTCCGGATTGCGGAATTGCCCTCCGATAAAGGCAATGTCAATCCGGTTGTCCAGCACTTGCTGAACGAGGTCTTCGGTAGGTCCTGAAGAAACACCGAGCCTAACCTTTGGATAGATGGATCGAAACGTTGCAATGTAGCTTGGAAGGCGGATGGCAAGCGTTGACTCCATGCTCCCAATTCTAAGCAGCTTGACCGAATTTGAAAAATTCTTGATGGAGGCGATTGCCATGGTTTCGGTATCCAGGACGGCCTGAGCATGAGGTAGAAAAAACAAGCCTGCAGCCGTAAGGGCCATACCTTTTCGACTTCGCTGAAAGAGGGTCACACCCAGTTCGTCTTCAAGAGATTTGATTCGTGATGTGACGTTGGACTGAACGCAATGCAAGCGCTTGGAGGCATGAGAAATTGTCCCAACCTCGGCGACTTCAATGAAGGTTTTCAGCGTTCGAATTTCCATAACATTCTCCAATAGTGAATGTATCAATCATTTATCATCGCTTTACAAGATGGTCAATTGCCATCTAATTGATATAATATTTGGAGAATACGATGAAAACTGAATTGAACCCTCCGCAATTAGTGGAAGACCTTATAGAATCAACCAAGAACGCTGACAAAGGATATGTCGTTACGAATGCAGCGCGGATGTGCGGGATTGAAATCCCTGTGTTTCAGGCAGCCATGGCAGGTCTTACCGGTCCAGAACTGGTGGCGGAAGTCAGTAATGCGGGAGGGTTGGGGCACCTTGGGGCTCTACGCGTTCCACCAAAACTGCTTCGCAAATGGATCCGCGAGACCCGGCGTCTGACCAGGAACCCTTTCGGCGTCAATCTGGTTCCCCGGTATGGCGGCCCCGAGCTGTTCGAAGCTGTGCTCCAAGTTGTTCTGGAGGAAAAGCCAAAGGTCCTGTCCCTGTTTTATGGAGATTTCAAGGAGGTCATTCCGCGCGCCAAGGAAGCTGGAATTCTCACTATGGTCCAGGTTGGTTCCGTTCGTGAAGCCGGAAAAGCCGTCAGGGACGGCACGGATATTATTATCGCACAAGGCATTGAAGCCGGCGGACATCTTCGAGGGAATGTCGGCTTGATGGCGTTGTTGCCGGCAGTCGTCGATATTGCCGACGGGCGTCCTGTGCTCGCGGCGGGGGCTATTCATGAAAGGCGCGCTGTCGAAGCTGCGCGTTGCCTTGGAGCGGAAGGCGTCTGGAGCGGTACAGCATTTCTCGCTTGCAGGGAGTGCAATACGCATGACGCCTACAAACAAAAGTTAATTGAGGCCGATGTGGATGCCCCACAATACCGGACCGGATATTCTTACGGTTGGAAATACGGAACTCCGCACCGCGTAATCCCGGGGGCTGGAGGGTGGAATCTTCTGCGCTTTATGGGTGGCGGCATTCGCAAGGTCGATAATGGGAAAATGGCCAACAAGCTGAGCCTTTATTCAGGGCAAGGTGTTGGCTTCCTGACTGAAAAAAACACTGCTCGGAAGGTCGTGTCTATGCTTGCAGAAGGTTTTAAAGCATAGAGGGCTGGAGTTTTGTCGGCGTTAGGGCTTTCATTTTAAAAATCAGTATTAATGAATATTATTATCAAAATTAATCACTTTATCAGTTTTAAAAAGCTGACTTAGCTGTCGCATCCGGGCAGGCGGTAACTTAAAAAAAATCACTCTTGACAATGAATGTAACAACTAGTATGTACATTTCATAACTCTGGAGAAAATATCATGATCACAGCAATCGTAGAATTCCATCTTGGCGACGACGCGACAACCGAAACTGCAGCGGCCATTTTTCGCAGTACAGCGCCACGTTACCTCGGTATGAGCACGCTGATACGTAAATACTACATTTTCAATCCCGAAACCCGAAAGGGTGGCGGCTGTTACCTGTTCGAAAACCAAGCTTCGGCGGAGAAGGTTTTCGACGATCAATGGAAATCGGTCGTAAGTGAGAAATACGGTTCTGCGCCGGAGATCGTATTCTTCGAAACACCCGTCGTAGTCGACAATGTTAGCGATCAGATCATTGGGCTTGAGTAAGGTGATGCATAGCCAGCGCTCTTAAACTGACAATAATTAATTGAAGAAGGAACAAGCACATGACAATTGCATACAAAACTATCGGTGCTGGACCGCAGCGCGTTGTCGCTCTTCATGACTGGACCACGCCTAGCCAGACGTTTGACGGCATCCACCCGGTCCTTGATACAGATACCTTCACATATGCCTTCGTCGACTTGCGCGGATATGGCGCTTCGAAGGGTATCAAGGGCGAATACACCTCTAAAGAGGCGGCGCGGGATGTTATTGAGGTTGCTGACGAACTTGGCTGGGCAAAGTTTCACATTGCTGGTCATTCCATGAGCGGCATGATCGCTCAACGCGTCAATCTGGATTTTCCCAAACGGGTGATTTCCATGGTCGCCATCACACCCGTTCCGGCGTCCGGCGTCCCTGTTGATGACGAAGGCCGGGCGCTATTTACGGGTGCCGCTTCCGATCCGGAAAAGTGGCGCATGGTCGCGGGCATGTTGACGGCGGACCGTCTTCCCGAAGCCTGGTACAAAATGAAGCATAAACTGTTTGAGGCGAGCGTCGATAAAGACGCGTTTCTGGGCTTTTTCGACATGTGGACCGGTGAGAATTTTGCCGATCGTCTCCGCGATATGCAAACGCCCGCACTTGCGCTGCTTGGAGAGCATGATTTTCAGATGTTCACGGAGGAGTCGATGCGGCAAACTCTCGGACAGTGTTACCCAGACCTGAAGATCATAACGCTGCCAAATGCAGCCCATTATCCGATGGCGGAGACACCGCTGTCATTTGTAAAGGAGATGGAAGACTTCATGCGTGAGGCTGCCTGAAAGAAAATGTCCATCGAAAGAACCGGAGTGTCGTGCAAAGTCCATGTGTTGACAGGAATCTGTTGTACATACTAGTTTGTTTATTTCGATTGTTAAAGGATGAATCCAAATGGAGTCTAAACGCGATAAACTTGTGGATGCGACCAAGGCGTTGCTTTGGCAGGTCGGGTATGAATCTATGAGTCCGCGTCGGATACTCGACGAAAGCGGTGCCGGACAGGGAAGCCTTTATCATCACTTCAAGGGCAAGCTTGATCTGGCGGCAGTTGTTCTCGGTGAAATCGAAAAAGAAATGAAGGAAGAGTTCGATGTAATCTTCGATATGGATATAGCGCCCCTGGAACGAATCCATCGCTATTTATCGGTTCAGCGGAGTGGATTGAAAGGTTGCCGTCTCGGTCGTCTCGCAAATGAACAGGCGATTAGAGAGGATAAACTTCGAGACCCAATCGCCAGCTATTTCGGGTATGTCGAGAAGAAAGTTGAAAATGCTCTGCGCGAAGCCATCAATACAGGCGACCTTCCGGCAGATATTGATCCTGCCCAAATAGCGCTGACAATCATCTCATCGGTTCAAGGGGGCTATATCCTGAGCAAGGTGCATAGCGATCCGACCCATGTTAGAAAAGCGACTGCGGGTGCCGGTGTGCTCTTGCGGATGCTGAGCCGAAAAGCAAATTAAACCTGAAGATAATCGGAATGCGTCCGTAAAACGACGATCCATTGAGAGGAAATATGACTGTAAATACTAGTATGGAAAATTCTAGAGTTGACCAAAATTCAGCTTATGAAGTACCGCATTTTTTCAGCGGAGCACTGTTTCCAGGAGTAAGTGGCAGGCAGGGTCCAATCTACAACCGGCATCGGGCCGGAAAATTGCTTCGGTTGCGATTGCTTCCGAAACCGATGTTCGATCCGCAGTCGACGCGGCGGTCGCAGCTTATCCCGAATGGGCGGAAGTTTCCCCGCTAAAGCGGGCGCGAATTATGTTCCGCTTCAAGACATTGCTTGATCAACATGGAGACGATATTGCGACTGATATCTCCAGGGAGCACGGCAAGACTCTCGCGGATGCTTGCTCGGCGCTCAAGCGAGGGATTGAGGTGGTCGAGTATGCCTGCGGCATATCCCAGCTTCTTAAAGGTGAAATTGGCGACCATCACATGCATGGTGAAGAAGGCGTTCGTTTTTATACCCAATACAAGGTCGTGACCAA
>Ga0316189_10000764_pt1 | contig 32232 bp, 28 predicted proteins | sample LowCovwburrow_MG_FD_204930 | JGI IMG/M metagenome (GOLD analysis project Ga0316189, IMG submission 204930) | Coastal sediment microbial communities from Maine, United States - Lowes Cove worm burrow | ecosystem: Environmental > Aquatic > Marine > Coastal > Sediment | place: USA: Maine...
CGCTGACAAGCGCCGCCTTCGTATCCCAGGGAAATGACCGAGCCGCGAGCCTGGCACGCTGCGTGCCCACGCTCACCGCGTGTCTGTGCATGCGGCCTGCGCTTCGCCGGTCTACACGCTAGTTCGACGTTGTATCGGGTCGTGGCGCAGCAACTCGGATCGTTTGTCACGCGTCGCGCCGAAGCCGATCGCCCGGTGCCCGGGTTCGTGGTGGATGAGCTTCGGGCGTTCCTTCGTTGCGGCATCTGGGTGCATGGATTTTGTCGCTGCCGATGCGAGGACTGTGGACACGACAGGTTCGTCCCGTTCTCATGCAAAGGCCGCGGGATCTGCAGCTCTTGCGGCGGTCGCAAGATGGCCGCGACCGCGGCGCACCTGGTCGACCACGTCATCCCGCGCGTGCCGGTACGTCAATGGGTGCTGTCGTTACCGATGGGGATCCGGTACCTAATAGCGTACGACAGCAAGCTGCAAACCGCGGTCCTGGGTGTGTTCGTGCGCGCGGTCCGAACCTGGTATCGGCGCCGGGCCAAGCAGCAACACGGTGTGAGCGGGACCGAGACGGGTGCGGTCACGGCGATTCAACGGTTCGGCGGCAACCTTAACCTCAACGTTCACTTCCATACCAACTTCGCAGACGGCGTCTGGACCGACGAGCCGAGCCCGCGCTTCGTGCGGGTCGCACCGCCCAATCGCGCTGACATCGACAAGCTCGTGCGTGCGATGAAGCGGAGGATCGTCCGTATGCTTACCCGGCGCGGTCTCCTTGACGACGAGGGCTACGTCGTCGATGACTCGCTTGGCCAGGAGGAGCCGCTTCTTGCGAGCGCGGCTCGGGCGTCGATCCACCAGCGAGACGTGAATGGGCAGCGGCTCGGGCGGGTGGGGAAGCAGCGGCTGGCGTCGCCGGGTTCTCGATGCACGCAGGCGTCGCGGTTCACGGGAACGACCGCAAACGACTCGAGCATGTGCTGCGGTATGCGTTTCGCCCGGCCGTTGTCGACGAGCGTCTGAGCATGCGTGGCGACGGCAGTATCGTTGTGCGCAACAAGACCCGGTGGCGTGACGGGACGACGCATGTCGTGATGACGCCCGACCAATTCATGCAGCGCCTGGTTGCGCTAGTCCCCGCGCCGCGGGCGAACCTGACGCGCTACCACGGTGTGTTCGCGGCCAACCATCGACTGCGGGCCAAGATCGTGCCGGGTCCCGGGCCGAAGCAGCTTGTGCTGTCGGGAGCTGATGGTGTTGATGGAATGGGCTGGGAGCAGGCGCCTGGAAAGGCGGTCGGCGGCGGCCGGACCGATCGGTACGACTGGAGCAGCTTGCTCAGGCGTGTGTTCGAGGTCGATGTGACCGTGTGTCCGGACTGCGGCGGTCCCATGTCGATGATCGCGAGCATTACGCAGCCTTCAGTGGTGGGGCGGATTCTGAGGCACCTCGGCCTTCCGACGCATTCGCCTGCCGATGGGCTCGCCCGCGGGCCGCCGAACTCTCAGCTGAGTCTCGAGATTAGTGGATTTGCTGCCGCTTGAACCGCCGGCCTGGGTTGCGCGGAACGGATAGCTCCGCCTGGGATTGGGCGTTCATGCGTCCGGTGACCAGCTGGCGTCTTAGTTTGCGGAGAACGGGCTGTTGAAGCTCACAACTTGGCGTGCGTCAAACGCCGATAATTCTCTATTACGTTGCGCTGGAGGCGTGGGTGACGCGGTGTACTCTGGCCCCGGCCCGGATCGAGTGGTCATGCCACTTATCCGCCGGTGGGAGTGGGTTGGGCCTCTCAAGGTTTGTCGCCCTCTTCGCACCCTGGAACCGCTTTGCCCAGTTTCCCACTCTTAGGGATTGTGTAGATCACCACCACGGCAGCAGCAAAGACAAAGAGCGGGGCGGCGCGAGCCCACACCTGGATATCGATCGTGCCTACCTTGCTCACCGAGCGGAGGTGACGCTGGAGGCGTTTCAGCTCCGCGCAAAGAAGCGTCGGTATGCCGAGTGTGACTGTCCACAGAACACCGAGGTGGACCCAGCTCCAAACAACCTCACATGTATTCTCCACCGACATCTTCCCCAACCACATTGCCGTGGCGACCAATGCCCCCCACGCAAGCGTGGACACCCTAGAGGCTTCTTTCGTCGCCTCGAGCGCCAGCCCACGCGCCACGTCGATGTCTACCTCTGGGTCTGGCATCCCCTCCAAGTACCATGCCTCCCCGCTCTGCTGCTCCGTCGGCTGCTCCTCGCCCGCGCGCAACTCACCCCACCCCGGTCTGACGCCAGCCGCTCTTGGCTCGAGCGACCGAGAGCGCGTAGTCGATCTCCGTCTCCGGACCGTAGGTGCGGATCAGGTGTCGCAAAAATCGGTCAGGCGTCACCGCGATCGGGTCCTTATCGTTCTCCCAGCGCGAGGTCGTCTCGGGCCGCACCCCCATCAAACGGGCGAAGTCCCGGCCCGAGAGGCCCATGTGTTTGCGCAGGTACCGGATCTCGTGACCCGACAGACGGCCCGGCAGCGCGATCACGGCCAACGCCAGTGTGTGGTGCAGGCGCGTGATCGGCACCGCCTTGCTCCATCTACAGCGCGCCCGTTGCCACGGAGAATGCGACATCGAGGGCGAACGAGAACACGGGCGAGGTGACCCGCCTGTACGACTCGACCACCTCAGCGACATGTCTCCGCGCCTGGGTCTTGCGAGCTCCCGCCCCGTCGAGTTCACGAAGCACCTCGAACATCGCCCAGTGATTGTGACCCGTTCGGGTGAAGTTGACGGCTTTGCGAAGGTACCCTCCCCGAGGTTCCGACAAGAGCGGCATAAGGCCGAACAGCGGCCCCCCTTCGGTCAGATCGGCAGCGACCACGGCCTCACGGCCGATGGTCTGCCAAACACGACGGGCCTCGCGGTACTGGAAAGGGTGCCGCCGAATGAAGTCCTGGCAATAGGGGCATGGGCAATCCCATTCTCGGTCGGTCGTGACGAGCTTCAGTGCAACCTTCCGCGTTCTAACCTTCAGATAGGCAGGCTTCGAAACGTAGAGCGTGCCTCCCCTGGTGGCGTCCTTGACCGGACTCGTCGCGTCGAACGTCAGTTCGGGAGTGCCCCATGCGACCAACGACACAAGCGGCAGCATGATGGGCGCTCCCAATCCGAGAAAATGGAAAGCAAGCGGAGGTTTCCCCAACTCCGAAACGTAACCCTCCCAGAATCCACGGGCCACGAGGACGGTCCGCAGGTAGCGGTTCGGGATGCGTCGCTTCAGCGTGGTCGTCGACCGACCAACGCGAAAGTGGTCCACGTAGTTGCTGTCCGCCATGTAGGCTCCGAATCCCATCGCGATGCGCCTGTGGCCATGGCTCGCGAAGATCCGCCCCGCGTCGTGCGCGGTGTTGAAGGAGTTCGCGGAGGCGACCGGGAAGTACTGCCGCCGAAGTTCACGGGGCAGAGTCGAACAAGCTGCAGAGGCCCCGCGCGCGACGGCGGTATTGCGCCGCCGCAAGGAGGACCGGTCGCTGCCGCCGAGGCGCGGTTCGATATCGAGAGCAAGGAGACACGCAGGCACGATGTCCTCGACACCGATGAGCCGCGAGGGAGTCAGGGTCAACTGCCGTGCTAGCTGATCACCGGCCGTAGGGACCAGCTCGGCTACCGAGGCAGTCGCCTCAGAGACCAGCGCCTTCAGTTGGGCCCTCAAACCCGTGGGAATGTCCCTTCTGCGCGCACTGCGGCCGAGACGTTCTTCGAGCGCCCGCACAGCGTTGCTAATCTCGCCCGCGGCGATAGCGTGGCGCTTTCTAACTCGACCGAGAACGGCGAAGTTGCCATTGTCAACCAGGGTTTCGTACCCACGCTGGGAAACATCACCCGCAAGACTGCGGAGCGTCGGACCGACGCGCTGCGGAGGCACAAGGTACCCGTGTGGAGCGAGCGCATCGCGTGTGAACGCATCGGTGACATCCCGACGCAGATTCAAAAAGAAGTGACGGGATGTCGCCATTGATGAAGATACGTCTCTGTCAGCCGCCGCCACACCGACCCGGCTCGGGCACGATGGGCGAGCAGGAGCCGGCCACCGGATCTATGAGTTTGCCCGCGCCGCGGCTGCCTTGAGCACGTCCTTATGCTTCGCGGAGCAGTCGCGGTATCTCTTTGCCGCAGCCTCTGCACGCAGATCCTGCTGGTTGCAGGTATTCAAGAAGGTACTGTAGTCAAACAACCCGCTGACGAACCCAGCAAGACCTTTGGTACACGTGAGACACGATGCGATCGCGGCCGCGATCTTGCCGGTTTTCGTGTGCCCGGCGCAGAGGGTGCACGCGCTGGTCACACCGACACCGATCTCTGTGAGCCTCCATTGCCTGCCATCGGCCAGGTCCCAGCAGCGTTCCATCCTGTTTTTCTCAGTTTCCATTTGGTCGAATAGATTTCTACACGGAAGTGCCATCGGTTCTCCTCTACTTGTCTCGCACAAAGGGGGTATAGATCAGTTCACCTGCGCCAAACTGGCTGTTGGCTTCGTCGACGTCGCCGTCCGCGAACGCAAGTTGCGATGGGCCAAACGACCAATACGCGTTCGTTCCACCACGCCAGGGTTGAAACCACCGAGCTGCGCAACCCAACAAAGCGATGCGCCAATCCTCGGCGGCGATCGACGCCAGCGACAATCGATCGATCTCGATGCACGGTTCGTTGTCGGCGAGCTGGGACGCAACGCGGAACGTACCGCTCGCGCGGACGTAGGCGCCCGGTGTCACTCCCGCGTGCGCCAGGTGGGTAAAGACCGCAGCGACTGAGCCCGTCGCGCCGCTTGAGGGATCGACGATCCCGGCCCGACTGACGAGCTTACCATCGGGATCGCGGAAGGCCTCGATCGACTCGACGAAGCCCGAAACCTCTACAAAGCTCTTGTCCGGCGTCTCGATGAGGTGGGCCAGTTCGACGTCGCGACCGTTGGGCAGCTGTTTGGTGAACGGAGACTCTGACGCGCGCGCAATGACATTCGCCACGTCGTCGGCGACGGGCATGAGCGAGAGCTCAACTCCGATCCTACTGGCCGCACAGTGGCTGGCCAGCGCTTCTCGGGTTCGCGCACCCATCTTCGCCGCCTCTCGTCCGAGCGCCTCGGCATCACCATCCTTTCCAACCCCGCGGAGCGCGTGTGTTGTGTGGTGAGACCAAGCCTGAAGTCGGCCGACTCGCGGCGCTTGTTCCTCAACGAGCGATGTCAAGCCATCGATGGCAGCGCCCACCGCAGCCCCGCGAGGGTCCGATGCAAGGGCTTGCTGAAGGGCTCGCTGACAACGTTCGAGTTCCTCCTCAAAGCTATGTCTGAACTGATACATCGCGGCCTTCACGTCGTGTTGCGTCAGGTCAACGTCGGGATCGATCGTTGCGAGCGTCAGGTTGAGTTCGCCGTGGACGAGTCCGAGCAGGCCCCGGACACTCGCGGCAAGCCCCATCTCAAGGGTCATGCGTACGCCCCCGAGCGGCGGTGGCCCGACGTCCGCGGCTGCTTTCGTGATCGGCGTGGCCGTGAGGGTATCGCCCCCTTCCATCAGATCGAGAGCCGCGGACAGATCCGGTGGGACAGCATCTCCGAGTTGCTCGCGAATTGCTGCGACGACGTCTGCTCGGTCATCATCGGGTGCGTTGGCAAGCCCAGCGAGAATGCCGTCGAGTTCAGCGGCTACCGCGGACGTAGCCGCCAGCCGGCCCTGTGTCGTTCTTGCTTCGATGGCGCACATGCGGATTGAAGCGTTTCCGAGACCGAGCGCACGGACCGCAAAGCGTCGGGTCTTCGCCCAGTCTTGCTCCACGACGGCCGCACGGAGCGATACGACTTCGTCGATCAGATCGCTGTGTAGCGACGCGATATTCGCGGATCCAGCGAAACTGGTCAGGAGGTTGATGGTTGTTTGTGTCAATTCGAGGTCTCCGGAAGTGCAAGACCAACCACACGCCAGATCGATCACACTGATTCAGAGCTTTTTTGGCGGGCCGCCAGAAGTCCGTGGGCGGGTCGCCCCGAGAGACCGCTGCGGCGCACTCAGGCTGACGCTCGAACTGTCCGCGTCGTTAGGTTTCGGGGCGGACGTACTTTGCAATGCAGTTCAGCATGTCCAAGTACGCGTTCATTTGGTCATCGAACGCGTTCGCTTGCTTGGTGGCCGCGGCCCCCTTTTCAGCCGCCGCCACGGCCGCGGCCGCGCCCAAGGTGGCGCACGCTGCTGCCGTGGCTCCAGTCCACCAGGTAAAGCCCGCAGCGGCACAAGCCCCAGCCGCTAGCGCACTAGCCACGTAGAAGGTGGCGCGCGCCGTCTCCCAATCGGCATCGGCGTCTGCCCAGGCGGTGAACTTGTCTTCCCATCGATTTGTCTTGTCAATGCACGGCATTTCATCACCCTCCGAATCCTGGTGTGTAAAACATGTTCATCTCGTCCGGGTAGAGCCTGACGTCCTGCCTCGTCCGGTACGTCACGTCGTCGAGCCAACTGTCGCGGCGCAGCGCGGTCAGACTGACGCGGTCGATCTCAAGGCCGATCGAGTCGCTCATCCACGACTCGCCGCGTCGCAGATAGCCGTTGATGCGGCCGTACGCGCCGTTCCGAACGCCATTGTTGATCAGGCTAAACATGTGGGCACGCACCTGCACCGAGGCCCCCGTTTCGGGATCCGTCAGTGTCAGGAATGTGGAAAACTTCGGCGGACTGGGATCGTCGTCGACGCGCAGGTCTGAAATCTCTCCTTCCACTTGCACGAACGCGCCCGTCTCAACATCGGCACCCAGATCGTTGAGGGCCCGCAGCTCGCCTTGCGGCACGCGGCTCTCGAACACCCGTTGTCTCGTGCGTCGTTTTTCGTGGCCATACCAGCGCGACGCGTCGCGCGTTGCGGCTTCGAAGCGGGCGTAGGCGCCGTAGTCGAGCAGGACCATCAGCCGCTTGATAAGTTCCGTGACACGCAAGGCCTCTTGGAACTGCTCCCTTCGCAGTTTGCCATCGCTCGTGTTGCCAACTAGGCCAAGGGCGCTACCCAGCAACATTGCCGCACGACCCACCGCAGCAGCACTGCGGGCTTGCGCAACGGTTGCGGCCGCCTCGTAGTCGTCGATGGGCGCGCCAGCACTGAGTAGCCCGTAGAGCCGACCAAAAACCGCGTCGTGGAGCGTCTCGAGGTCATCGGCGAGCAGTGACATAACCGCAAGGTCGCCGTCCATCAGCGTGGAGTCCTGACCTGTTGTCAGCGCGTACGCGGCGTTCAGGTCACCCTCGTACAGCGCTCGACCTGCAAGCACGGACAGATGGACGAATGAGCGCATGAGTGCAGATTCCTGCCTCTGGGCTGCGGCGTTCTCGCTCTTGGTGCTTCGGAACAGGGCGGCATCACCCTCCAGGAGACTGTTGAGCATTGTCTCGGCGGCCGCGGCGTTACCCAGCTGCGCCTCAAGCTCTACGAGGATGTTGTGGCGTGCAACATCCGCCTCAGGGGAGGGATCGGCGGCCAGCGTGGTGAACGCGCCGCGGAGCTGCTTGTCCTGCTCTTTTTGGTAGGGGGCGGCCAAGCCAGCGAGACGTCCCCGAGCCGCAGCGTCCACTCGAATGCGCTCTGCGATCCCGTTGAGAGCTCCACTGTATTGGAGGAGTTCTTGCCAATTCCCGCCGTTTACCAGCTCAACGAAGCGCATGGTCGCCTGCCCCGTCTCTTTGATGAATGCCGGGACGCCGTCCGGCGTTGGCGGAAGCTGCTCTAGCGGCAATGTTCGTTCGTTCATTTGTGACTCCCCGGTTTCGAGCTGTATGCAGCAAGCTCGCGTTGCAGGTAGTCGTCGCCCACGACACTTCGATCCCCGCGGTGGTCAGAACGGGCCGAAGCCGACCGACAACCCTCGCGGGAACATCTCGTCGGCGCTCGAGGCCGCGCGATGCTGGCCGGAACCCGCCGCGCTGAGCGCGCTCGCGGGTCTCCGCGCGGATGAAGAGTTCGAAGCTCGCTACGGCAGCAGCAGCCCGGTGGCGGATGCTGTCACCGTACGCGGCCCGCTGGCGACGGTCGGGGCAGGAAGTTCGCGCTTTTCCTATCTCCGGTCGGGGCAGCGCGGAACGGGAACGGGTAGCTTCGTGCGAGATTGGGCGTTCATCCGTTTGGAGCCCCCGCCCGTGACATGGGACGTCCGCGCGGACGACCGAGGGAAAACTCGACCTAGCCGGTGACCAGCTGGCGTCTTAGTTTGCGGAGAACGGGCTGTTGAAGCTCACAACTTGGCGTGCGTCAAACGCCGATAATTCTCTATTACGTAGCGCTTGGGGCGTGGGCGACGCGGTGTACTCTGGCCCCGGCCCGGATCGAGTGGTCATGCCACTTATCCGCAGCTGCAACGGCTTGTTGGGCGGGCCCCCGCTTCGCGCCGTGGGAGCCGTCCGGCTGTGGACGACGAGACCACGTGCCGCCCCGAACTTTCCACGAACAGCTCACGGCGGAAGAGCCGTGCGGACGACCTCCGCGTCTTCATCGGAAAAAGCGACGAGCAGGACGCGATCGAAAGAAGGACAGCTCTCGAGGAAGGCCCGGCACTCACGCACTGCAACGTCAGCAGCGAGCTCCCTTGGGTAGCGGTACGCACCGGTGCTGATCCCGGGGAAGCGCTCGGCCACGGACATCGGCGTCTGCGCTGCGTGAACCGCCGACAAACACTGAGTCGGCGCTCGGTGCACCCAACCGGCAAGGGTGAGCAGGAGGAAGCCCAGCGGGGACGGCGGCATCGCTGGCAGGAGGTATCACGCCGGCGGGGGGCCGATCCTGCGCCGGCAGCGAAATCGGGGACCGCCGCCGCTGTGGCCCCGGAGGGGCCACAGCTGTTCGATCCCAGGATGGGACAGGACGGGGTGCGAGGGGCTAGCAGTTTCGCTTATTGCCGCACTTGCACGCCTTCTTGTACAGACTCGCGGCGCGGGACTTGTCCTGCGGAACGCCGTCGCCGCTCTCGTACATGTGGCCGAGAGACTCGCAGCCATTCGCCACTCGGCCCTCGCAGGCCTTCTCAAGGAGACTCGCAGCGCGGACCTTGTCCTGCGGAACCTCTTGCCCGTGAAAGTACAAATAGCCAAGCGAGAGGCAACCTGTGGCGTACCCACCGCTGCACGCCTTCTCGTACCACTTGGTCGCGCGGGCCATGTCCTGCAACGGCCCTGCTTCTCTGTAGCTAATACCAAGTCGGTGGCAACCCCACGCTTCATCGCCCTCGCATGCTCTCGCGTATATCTCGATGGCCCGGGCCCTGTCCTGCGGTACACCCGTCCCATCAAAGTACGTGTTGCCGACGTGTACGCAGCCAGACAACGAGCCTGCCTCACAAGCCCGCTCGAATAGCGACAGCGCACGTCCGTAGTCCCGCGGTACCCCTGTGCCCCCCACCAGGTACGCTAGCCCGAGAACGGTGCAGCCACTAGTTTCGCCGTTGTCACAGGCAAACTGCGCGAGTTCGACTTGACGCTGTTCGCTCTTTTGGAGCCCTGCTTCTCCACGCCCGTACATCGCTCCGAGTTGAGCACACGCGAACAGAACCTTTGCCTCGCACCCCTTCTCGTAGTGACGGCGTGCGCTGCGGACGTCCTTCGCAACGCCGTATTCGCCATACCGCTGCATGACGCCGTATCGCGCACAGCTCGCAAGATTCCCGACGTCACACTGTTCCTTGCACTCGGTGGGATCCCGCGGGTCGCAGGCATAGCCATCAACGACTCTGTCCGCCAACACGCACCTACCTCCCTGCTCGACGAGCCCCGGTGGACAGCCAGCAGCGTCAACTTTCTCAAGAACATTACCGTCGGCGACTCTGGCCTTTCCGACGATTCGCTTCAGTTCCAATCGCAGCGGGACACCGCAGTCCCCCGGAGGGGACAGCGCCTCAAGGTCGGTCTTACACGCCTCCTGTTTCCCCGCCCCGCGAAATTCCAGCCGACTCCCCCTCGCGGATGCCTCGAAGATCGACTGGGCCGAGACCTTTGCACCCGCTGACGCCCCCTGGCTTACAGCGAATGCACCTCGGTACACCCCCCGCACAAAATGCGTCGCTCCCTCGCAGCCTGCGCCCCCGACGAGTAGGTCGGGACCGACCTGGCCAACGCCGGAACTGTGCTTGCCGACGGAGACGAAGCCGATGTTGATCTGCTCACCCTGTCCGATCTGCCCCGCGATCCGAACACCACTGACTGGCAGGTTCGCACGGATTTCTGCCTTGTTCTTGAGCGCGAGTGCGTACTCATCGACGGCGGTTGGGATGAACCGATAGCCCCCATCGACTCGGCAGTCAGTGAGTACCTCGAGCTTGTCACAATCGTACCGGACAACCGCAATGCTACGGCTCACGATCTCGGCGAGGTCGCTGCGCTCGTCGCCCGGCCAGTCAACGACTAGTGGTTTGACGCGAGGCAGATCAGAGCATTGCCCAGCTTTGCTGTCGACGTAGCTCGCTGCGCTATCTCCCTCTGGGACGGCGAGCTCCGCAACTTTTGTGCAGCCGATCAACCCGACGCCGGCGGCAGCAAAGAGCATACACAGGGCGAGACGACCGGTGATGCGAACGGGGCAGAGCGTCATGCGGAAGTCAGCCTATCAAACCACCGCCGCGCGCGTTCCGAGAGCCGCTGGCGACGCCCCTCGCCTTCGCGCGGATCGATGCGGTTGCGGCCGGTGACCAGCTGGCGTCTTAGTTTGCGGAGAACGGGCTGTTGAAGCTCACAACTTGGCGTGCGTCAAACGCCGAAAATTCTCTATTACGTAGCGCTTGGGGCGTGGGTGACGCGGTGTACTCTGGCCCCGGCCCGGATCGAGTGGTCATGCCGGCGCAGTCAACCGGTCAGCGCACCATTGAGTGTTTCAGCCGGAGTCGCGAAATTCAACGTCTTGCGGGGTCGTTCGTTTAGCCGGCGGGCAATGCGTTGAGCTGCCGTTGGGTGAAGCCGTCGATGGGTTGGCCTTTGGGGAAGTAATGATGCCGGTCGGGTCCGAGGCTGATCCAAAGGTTGCTCAGGTTCTCTTTGCGCAGCTTGAGATCCAGCACCTGCGGTTCCGAGCCGCGCAGCTCGCAAGATGATTGAGCGGATCTCCGGGCTGGAACACCCTCGCCTTGCCTCCGCACTCAACAATGGGCGCTCTTCGAGATCAACATTGCACACGCGCTGAGGGATCTCGGCCGGGCCGCCGAGGCTGAGCCCATGCTCAAGCGGGGGCTGCCGATCATCCAGGGGGCCTACGGGGCTGAGCACGTCTACCTCGCGTACGCGCTGGTGGGCCTGGGCGGCGTGCTGCATGTGCAAGGCAAGGATGACGAGGCGCTGCCGTTGCTCGAACGCGGTCTGAAGATTCGAGAGCAGGACGGCACGCAGCCCCGCGAGCGTGCCGAGGCACTCTTCGCCGTCGCGAAGGTTCTCTGGCGCGACGCTGAAACGCGAGAGCGCGCGCTCTCGATGGCGCAAGACGCTCGCGCGGTGCTACTCGAGGCTGGACCCGACATGATTGTCGATCGCGAAGAGATCGTGCCTGGTTGGCGAGCCGGGCGAACCCGAAGCGCGGCGCTACGCCTTGATCGCCACCCCGCGCACGCTGCAGCGGGTGAGGGGGTTGGCCTTGCGCACCGACTCGCGGGTCACCGAGTCGAGCGAGAACCCGGCCCGCTCAATCGCTTCGGCCGTGCGTCGTGTCAGGTGACAGCCTCCGGCGACTTGCTTCCACAGCGGTTCGAGTCGTCGCTGCCACTTGAGGCGATGTGGCTTGTCGTCGGCGACGTGCTCCAGGAACACGAGACGCCCGCCGCTGACCAGGACCCGTTGGATCTCCGCGAGGGCAGCATCGAGATCGGGGACGGTGCACAGCACGAGGCTGCTCACGATGGCGTCGAATGTCGCGTCGGCGAACGGGAGCTGCTCGGCGCCCGCATCGCTCACCTCGGTGATGGCGCGGAGACGCTGCGGCAGTCGATCCGACAGGCGGGCGCGCATGTGCTTGTCGGGCTCGGCCAACACGAGCTGCGCCAGGCCCTGTGGGTAGTGTGGGAGTGAACTCCCCGTTCCCGCACCGATTTCCAGAACGCGGCCGTGGAGATCGGAGAACAGCTCGGCGCGCCAAGCCTGCAGGCAGGCGCGCTCGGAGCTCGCCATGATGGGATCGTAGACCTTCGAAAGCAGCCAACCCACGGAGTCGCCAAGGATAACCTGTTGGTGTCCGGAGAGCGCGCCTCGGGATGCCTGTGGTATCCCGCGGTCATGCGTCGTGCGTGTCTAGCCAGTCTCCTTGTCCTCGCGTGCACAAAGGCGACCACGCCCGCATCCACGCCCCCGGCCTTGACGCCAGTGGTGCAGACCGAGGCGGGTGATGTGGTCGACACCTACCACGGGGTCGACGTCCCCGACCCGTACCAGTGGCTCGAGGACTGGGACAACCCAGACGTCAAAGCCTGGAGCGCGGGGCAAAACGACGCCGCGCGGAAGCATCTCGATGGGCTTGCGGTGGCCAAGGCACTGCGACCCGACGTCGAGGCGATTTTGGGGGCGCCCGTCGTCTCCTACAGCAACGTCGTGCGCGCGGGCGACGTGTACTTCGCGACAAAGCGGCAGCCACCCAAGCCTCAACCGGTCGTCGTGTTGCTCAAGAGCCTCGACGATCTTCAAGGGGCTCGCGTGCTTATCGACCCATCCGTGCTCGATGCAGAGGGGTCGACGCACGTCGATTGGTTCAAGCCTTCGCCCGACGGGACGTTGCTGGCCGCCTCACTCTCGGTCGGCGGCAGCGAGTCTGGAGACGTGCACATCTTTGACGTCGCGACCGGAGAGCGTGTGCACGAGGTCATCCCACGGGTGAACGGTGGCACCGCGGGCGGCGATATCGCCTGGTCGCTCGACGGCAAGGGCCTCTTCTACACGCGCTACCCCGCAGACGGTGAGCGCGAGGCGGAGGACATGGCGTTTTACCAGCAGCTTTGGTTTCACAAGCTGGGGACTCCAATCGCAGACGATCGCTATGAGCTCGGCAAGGACTTCCCGCGGGTTGCCGAGATCCAGCTCGACCGTCATCCAACGAGCAACGTCCTGTTGGCGACCGTGCAAAAGGGTGACGGTGGCGAGTTTGCCCACTACATCCGGCAGGGGCGGGGAAAGTGGAAGCAGTTCAGCGATTTTGGTGACCGCACGGTCATGGCGGCTTTTGGGGCGCGGGCGGGTCTTTACGTCGTGACGCGCAAGGACGCGCCGCGAGGACGGCTGGCGCTCACCTCGCAGAAGATGCCCAACGTGGGCGCAGCCCGAGAGATCATCCCCCAGGGCGAAGACACGATCGTCAGCGACTTTTGGGGCGGCGGCACGATCGTCACCACGAAGTCGCGGATCTATGTGCAGTACCAGCTCGGGGGGCCGTCGGAGATCCGCACGTTCAACCAAAAAGGAGAGCCCGTTGCGGGGCCCACCATTCCGCCGGTTTCAGCGGTGTCCGAGATGATCGCCCTGTCGGGTGACGATCTGCTGTTTGCGACCACGTCGTACACGCAGCCCAAGAAATGGTTCGTGTGGGATGCCGCCAAGCAAGAAGTCCGCGATACGGCGCTGTCGAGCGAGTCGCCCGTGGACTTTTCCAACGTCGAGGTGCGACGCGAGTTTGCGGCCTCCAAAGACGGCACGAAGGTCCCCGTCAACATCCTGATGCCGAAGGGGACAAAGCTCGACGGGAGCAACCCATGCCTCGTTACCGGCTACGGTGGATTTGGGGTGAGCCTCACCCCGTACCAGCGGTCGACCTACGCCTTGCTGCTGTCGCGTGGGTTTGTCGTCGCCGTCGCCAACCTCCGCGGAGGCAGCGAGTATGGCGAGACGTGGCACGAGGCGGGTAGGCTGACTCTCAAGCAGAACGTCTTTGACGATTTTGCGGGCGTGCTCGGGCACCTCGTCGAGGCCGGCTACACCAAGTCTGAGCGTCTCGCCATCGAGGGCGGGAGTAACGGCGGGCTCTTGGTCGGTGCGGCGCTGGTCCAGCACCCCGACCTTGTGGCCGCGGTGATCGCACGCGTGGGGATCTACGACATGCTGCGCGTGGAGCTGTCGTCCAACGGTGCGTTCAATATCAGCGAGTTCGGCACGGTGACCGACAAGGCCCAGTTCGAGGCCCTTCACGCCTACTCGCCGTACCACAACGTGCAGGATGGGACGGCCTATCCCGCAGTGCTTTTCATGACGGGTGAGAACGACCCGAGGGTCGACCCCATGCAGTCGCGCAAGATGACCGCTCGTATGCAAAAGGCGACTTCGGGTGGCCCCGTGCTGCTCCGGACGAGCGCCAACACGGGTCACGGCAGCGGCACGCCACTGTCGGCCCGGGTCGAAGAAACCGTCGACGCCTACGCCTTCTTGCTCGCTCAACTAGGCGTAGACGCCGATTAGAGCTCGATCGACGGCGTCGTTCACTTTTTTCGCCTCTACAATGGACCCACCCTGAGGGTGGTGCGTGTATTGACGGCCGGCCGATTTTCACCTCGGCCCCCGGAGACACATGCCCCGATTTGGAATCGCGATCGCTCTGTTGTGCCTAGCGTCTGTTGGCTGCTCAAAGGCCACCGCCGCCACAACCACCGCTCCTGCGGGCTCTGGTGCCGCCGCAACGCAGCCCTTGGCCGTTGCCGCCACGGACACCCCCGCAGTGCCTCTGATCGCGGCAGAAGACCCCAATCGTCCTTGGCTCAGCGCTGCCACCGCGAGCGACTACATGCTCATCGGCCAGGCAGAGCAAGCATTCGGCGTTTGGGTCGATATCCCCAAGGGTGTTGGCGGCCATGTCCCCACCGCGCTCACCCTCGCTATCGATACGTCCGGCTCCATGCGCGGCGACAAGATCGACCACGCCCGTGAAGCGGCCCGGCGCCTCATCGACGAGCTCGAAGACGGCGATATCGTCTCGCTCGTGACCTTCGCGAGCGACGGTCGCGTGCTCATGCCGCCCACGACTCTGGATAACCAGCGGCGTCGCGAGCTGCACAACATCATCGAGGAGCTGTCCGCCGATGGCGGCACGGCCATGCACGACGGCCTCAAGGTTGCCGAGTCGCAGCTGTGGACCTCGCCCGACACGCACCTCGTGAGGCGGCTCGTCGTCATCTCAGATGGCAAGGCGACCGTCGGCCCGACTTCGCCCCATCAACTCGGCCAAATCGCCGAGGTCGGGCTGCAAAAGTCGATTCAGGTCACCGCACTGGGCGTTGGCCTCGACTACGACGAGCTGACTCTGAACGCGCTGGCGGAGCGATCGAGCGGTCGGCTCTATCACGTCGAGGAGAGCGCACAGCTTCCTGGCATCATCGAGGACGAGATCGCCCTGCTCGAATCCACCGCTGCGGCGGGGGTCGAGGTGGAGTTGGTCGCGGCCCCGGGTGTCGAGATCATGGGCACCGCCGCGGCACGCAGTGCTCGGTCGGCCGAAGGGCTCCGCGTACCGCTGGGGACCATGTTCGGCGGCCAACAGCGCGAGCTGGTCGTGCACGCCCGCGTGCGCGGCGACGGGACGGAAGGTCCCATGGTGCTGGCGTCGGTGCGGCTGCACTACCGCGATCCGGCGGACGGTGGGGTCAAGCGTGTGCAGGAGACTGTGCTTCGCGCGACGGTGACCGACGATCCAGGTCTTGTGGCCGAGCACACGCACAGCGGGCTGCAGACGTTGTTGGCCGTGCGCGACGCTTCGACCTTTACGCAGCAGGCGTCGGCGAATCTCAACAGTGGGGATCTTGACGCTGCCGATCTACAGCTAGCGCGGGCTGAGGAGGCGCTTGTCGTGCAGCATCGTCGTGCGAAGTCCAAGGCTGAAAAGGACCGTACGAAGGGGGCTGCGGACAAGATCGCGCGCCAGCGGAGCGGGATCAAGAAGGCGAAGAAGAAGAGCGGTGCGGCTCGGGCCAAGGCTAGCCGGAGCATTTCGCTCGAGGCGAATGACGACGCGATGGACGCGTTGGGGTTCTAGCACCGCACCCACGGGTCGGTCGTAACGCACGCCAGGGGGCCTCCGCGCCCCCTGGCCGCATTTGTGTAGCGGCAGGGAACCTTCGGCGACCCTTTGGGAAAGACCCTCGCAGATGCGACGGAACTTGTGGTTGACGGTTGGTTTCGCGGCGCTCTGCTGCACGTACGGCTGCGACTCCGAGTCGGACACCGGCGATGACCCGCTGGTCGCCGCGGGCAGTGACGGCAGCAGCGGCGAATCTGGCGAGACCGCGAACGACGAGTCCGGCACCGACGGCACCGACGGCACAGGAGCCGGCACCGAGGGCGCCGAGGACCTCGAGGGCATGACGTGCGACACGTTCGGGCTGAGTCACGCCTGCGGCGATGGTCTCCAGTTCTGCGCGTTCAAGGACTCCGAAGAGGTGCTGTCGTGGAGCACTTGCTGGGATGACATCGCCTGCAACCCCGATGAGCTCGACGACGTGTGTGATGACCCGAACGACACCGTCTGCGAGCTCAGCGTCAATGGGGTCCCCGAGATGTTCGACTGTGCCGAAACAGGGGGCGAGGAATCCACCCCGCTCGTTCTGTCGTTCTCGGGTGCGCCCGTAGAGTACAAGCCCATGCGTGCCGCAGCCGGTTTCGACATCGATGGAGAGGGCCGCTGCGATTCGCACGACTGGCCCACAGCGGCGACACCCTGGCTTGCGGTGGATCTGGACGGCAGCGGGACCATCGACGGCGGCCACGAGCTGTTCGGCTCAGGCACGGTGTTGAGCGACGGACTCAAAGCCACAGACGGCTTCATCGCGCTCGAGGAGTTCGACAGCAACCACGACGGCCAAGTGTCCGAGTCGGATCCGCGATGGGCGGAGCTGGTGCTCTGGAGTGACCTCGATGGAGACAAGCGCACCGACGTCGGCGAGCTTGAGCCGCTGTCCGCGTACGGCGTCGCTGCCCTGCCGCTGGCGTACGACAAACAGCGGGAGTGCGATGGCCGCCGGAACTGTGTCGTCGAGCAAGCGACTTTTGGGTTCTCTGGCGCGGGTGGTCAAGGACACGGTCGACTCGTCGACGTGCATCTACCCTGCCGCTAACTGCGGGTTGCATCCATCTGCCGCAAGTTTCTCGGCCCAATGAGGTCTGTCGCAAGCGAGAACTTGAGTCGCAGCGACGCACGGGCGACGGGCGCCCGTGAGACCGCGCGCCCTCGGTTTGCTCAGTCGCCCATGGCGCCTGAGTCCGTCATGGGCCCATCTTCGGCCGGCCCGCCGTCGCAACTCAGCATGTCGTCGGCTCGAATACTGAGCGTGAAGTCGCCCGTGTCGCCGTCGTAGCCGTCGATCACGAAGAAGAACATCTGACCGGCCGTCGCCTGGATGACGTGGGCCGAGTTCGTGCCCATGCAATCATCATTGCAGTTGAGCATGTCGCCGCGGCAGCTCGGCTCTCGGATCATCAGCACGGTGTCGAACTTGCCGGTTGCGACGATTGTGTACAGTCCGTCGTTGGGCGCGGACCATGCCACGACGTAGTCATCGCCCGACAGCACGCCTCCACCGTCGGCTCCGCCGCCGACGTCGGCTCCAGCATCAGCATCCGCATCCGCATCAGCACCGGCGTCAGCGGGCCCATCGCCCAGGCAGTCGCCCGCGTCAAAGTCGTCTCCCTGACGGTCGTTCGTCCCGGTGGCGACATCCATGCCTATGGCGCTGCCGATGTCTTCGTCGACACAGTCGACCATCACGCCCGTCGTGCCGGTGTCGGAGTCAGAGCCCGTCGACGTGGCCACTCCCGTGTCATTTCCGGTATCGACAGAGGCGGTGCTGCCCCCCATTGAGCTGCCCGTTGTCATCGTGGTCGGCGCAGTCATCGAGGCCGCGCTTGTGGCAGACGGCTGGCCGCCCGTTGTGCTCGCCCCGGTTGTGCCACCGCCACCGGAGTCGTCGGCGGCCGGGCATCCACCAATCACAAGCGTGAGTCCAGCACCAGCCAACATGCGAAGCCTAAGGTTCATGCCGTCAGTGTACCGGTTTGACGCCACGTCGCATACTGGCGGGCTCAACCTCGTGCTCGTACGCGATCGTTCAACCCTGCTCTACGTTGAAGATGCAGCCGACCTCACCGACGAGGTCATCCGGCGCTACGACCGAGCGCGCCCGTAGCTGCTCAGCGGTCGGCGGTCGGCGAGACACCACCGCTCTCCGTTGCGGTGGCAGAGCCGACATCTGGGTCGCTGGCATTGCAACCCAGGACCGGCACGAGTAGCGACGCGGTGGGCCGACGTGGATATCCAAGCGCCGCTTCCTACCGGAGCTCGGCCAGCGAAGTCAGCATCACGAGCGTACGCATCAACGTCGATCATCGCACGTTTCGCGAGGCGGGCCGCGCCTGCGAAGCCATCACTCCCCAACCCCAAGAGCGGGCTGGGGGACCTGCAGCTCACGGAGCCTCCTGTCGGCTATCACCAGCTCGATCGCTCTTGAGGCCAACGGCCGCGCACGCGCAGGCGGCTATTCGATCTGCGCGGGTCCGCACAGCTCTGCGGCGACGATGTCCGGATGACAGGTCACGCTGACGTTGCCGCCGTCCTGGGCCTCGTGAAAACCGTTGTCGTAGACGAGATCGTTGACTGAGTTGGTCTCGACGTCGGCCATGGCGCTCGAGAACTTGAACCCGCCCCAAAACTCCCAGGCATGCTCCTCGAAATACGACTGGTTGCACTCGGTCTCCAGAGTGGAGTGGCCGGTCCCGATGCTACCGACGATCCCATGGATTGTGCTCCCGTTGATCCCACGGTCGCAGTCGATGAAGCGGGAGTTCCGAACCTGGACGTCTTGGTTGCCCTTGAACATCACGCAGGTGGCAGACCCGACAAAGGTGCTGTCTTCGATCACGGCGTCACCGAAGTTGAGCTGCAGCAGTTTGTCCTGAAAACTCGGATTTGGATTGGCGAAGAACGTGGAGTTCTTGACCGTGATGTCCTGGACGCCGTACTGGGTCGTCAGCGCGTCTTCGCAGGCCCACCCGGTCACGTTGTCGAGCACGATGTTGTCGATGCTGTCGCCGTACGAGTAGCCCTGGCCATCATTCGCGGTGCCAATGTGGATGCCGTCGGGCGCGTTCCGGTATGCGAAGTTCTTTAGCGTCACGTCGCTCGATGCGATTCGCAGAATGTACGGCTGGTTCTCGGTCTGGTTGCACGACCCCGATCCGTTCCAGATGTGCAGCACGTTCTCGAAGTCGTACACGCCCGGTTCGTCGATGACGATCGTCGAGCTCACGTTGACCTCATCGGAGAAAACGGGACTGGGGATTGTGTCGTTCCTCGGAAATCCTTCGGGGCGGCCACACAGTCCGCTCGGGTCTGGGCCCGTGTCTCCCGCGTCTCCCATGTCTCCCGTGTCTCCGTCGTCGTCGCCGTCGTCGTCCGCGTCGTCGTCTGCGTTGGAATCGTCGTCGACGTCCGCGTTGGAATCGTCGTCGTCGTCGTCGTCAGAGTCTGTCTGCGCCTCAGAGTCGTCCGGATCAGCCTCGGTGCCACCCTCCCCCAGTGCCGGAGGGTTGTCGCCCGGCTCCCCGCCGCGGTCTGGCGCGTCACACCCGAGCGCCATTGCGATCGCAACGAGGGGGAACATCGAAAGGACGGAGCGGAGTCGGCTGGAGGTCATCAAGTTCACGAGAGGTGGGGGGTGCAACTGGCAACGCCAGTGGCCCTCAGTCCGTCATGGGCGGCCCGAGGTTCCCGAGACCTCGTGGGGTGCACGCCACGGGCGTCTGACGACACGTTCACGACCGCGCGCCCGCGAATCGCCAAGCGCGGCAAACCGCGGCGCAGCGCCAGAGGCGCCCCGACGGCGGCCTTCTTCGTATGCTCCGCCAATCGTATTACTCCCGGCCCAGGGCTCGCGCCCCTCCGATCGGCAGGCCTCGATTTCTCCGATCGCATCGGCGTGCTTCGTCGACCAAGGGCCCGCGCCAGCGCAAAGCGTGCCGCACCACGCTGCTCGGGTGGCGCATCCGCTGGCAGGCGCGCCTCCCGTTCTTCCGCTTTGCTGAGGTTCGGCGGCGTCGTCCCCTGCTACGCTGACATCGTCGTGGACCAGCGCAACGCACTCGAGGAGCTACGCATCGCCGATCGAGAAGCCGTCGGCCTCGAGGGCGAACTCGAAGCCAACTGGCAGTCCATGGACAGGTTCATGGCAGACTTCGGGTGGCGAAAGCCCAACCGAGGTCGCATCCGTCGCTCCGACCTCCGCCAGACCGTCGAGGATCTCGAAATGATCTGCGCCCGCGCGGAGGGGGCGGCGGGTGAGGAGCGGCGGTTGCCCCCGTTTCGGCCATCGGAGGGCACCGAATTCCAGGGGCGGGGGTGGACTGTCCCCAGCCGTCATGCTCGGAAGCTCGATGCTGCGTTGCTGCAGGTACACGCGAGGCGACGGTGGCTTCGGGAGGCGTTCGAGCAATGGCGGGGGACGAACTCGGCGATCCAACCGCTGTCGACGATCGCGGCGTTCCAGCGCAACCATCGCAAACGCATCGCACAACATCAGAGTCGGTTGCCGTCGTATGTGGGCCGAGCGGTGATCATGGCGGCGGTGTTCTTGGGCGTCGCCGGCTTTGCACTCAAGAGCGCTTTCGGGTAGTCCGATCGAAGCCGATTGGATTCGAATCATCGACGGGTCGTGGTGCCTGGAAGAGCACTCGTCTCAATCGTTGGATGACGAGCAGCTCCAGTCCGTGTCGGTGAGTAGGGATCGATTTCCGGTCGGGGCCTTACACATCTCGAACTCCTCGACCTCGCGGGAGCACCGGTGACCGACGCGGGCCTCGTGCACATCGCCGGTCTCACCAACCTCGAACATCTCGTGCTCGGAGGTACTCAGGTGACCGAAGCGGGCCTCAAGCACATCGCCGGTCTCACCAATCTCGATCGTCTCGATTTTGCCGGGACGAAAGTGACCGACGAGGGGGTCGTCCACCTCGCGGGGCTCCCGAAGCTCAAGACGCTCCACCTCGGAGAGACCCAAGTGACGGACGCGGGCGCGAAACACCTGGCCGGCCTCACCGAGCTCGACAGTCTCACAGTCTCGCGGCCGACGTCGGACGCCGTAATTGCTGTGCTGAAGAAAGCACTGCCGGAAACCGCGATTCTCAGGATGTAGGACCCACGGCGGTCAGCGTATCAACCTTGATGGTGCTCGACGGCTCCGCCGATTCAGGCGACAACGATTGCCACTCCTGCGCGACGTCGATCGCGGCGCGGCGCGTCAATCCATAGCCAACTTGGAGTGGGGTGTGAACGGCCTTGAGCGCACATGCTCACGGCAATGATGTGGCGAGCGCGGGGTTGCTGTCGAGCAACCCCAGCGCAACGTCAACGGAGTTCACTCGAACCAGCTGAGCACCCACGCCACCAGCAGGATCACCATCCCGATAGCGCCGCCGATCATGGCGACCAGGCCCGCTATGGCGGCCACGACCCCCGCAGTAACCCATCCCACCGGACCCAGCGCCGCGACCACGCAGATCATGAGTGTCGCGATGATGCAGATCCCGGATACGAGCAGCGGGACCGCGATGCCGAGGCCCGTGAGGAGCTTGCGGACCACGTCGAGCGTCGAGCGATCGGTCTTTCCGGCCTTCACCGCCGCTTGTTCGTCGGGGCTCAGCCCCTCGACCGCTTGCATCACACGGGCGGGGTCCAACGCCGTGACCGCCTGTATCCCCTCCTTCGGCACTTCCTTCAGATCTGCCTCGTGCGTCCGAGCGGCAGTCTCGAGCCCCTTGGAGAGCAACCGCGCGGCCTTTGGGTTGGCCGCAAGCGCGGCGTAGTCCGCGGGCTTGAGCACGCCAAGCACGTTGAGGACGTCCTCGCTCAGATTGTTCAACAAGGCCTCTCCCGGAGTGAACGATCGTAGCGTCTTCACCTCATCGGGGTAGATCCCCAGGACCAAGTACTGCTCGCCCGGGAAGGCCGCGCGACGTGTGTAGATCACAGCCCCATCGTTCGCTCGCGCGGGGTTGCCACCGCTCTTGAAGCGAACGTGACGACCATCGCTCGCATTGTCCTGCCACATCGTGCCTCGACCACCGATATCGATGAGACTGCCGGGATCGGACTCCCACTTGATCGGTGCGGTCACACCACGCGGATACCGATACACTCCCGGCTCGATCTGGCGATCGTACTCGGGGTGCTTGCGATGCTTGAGGCTGACCGCATGACCGGTCATGTTCAGAATTGCGCTTATTGCTGTAACGTGCTCTCCGCGTCCCATTGTCGACTCCTCTTCGTCCGTGTTCGGATGATGATGCCCCCCGCGTGATCGAGGAGGGCGGGTTGGTGTACGAGGGCTGCGGTTCGTTCTGCGGCCCTCGCTATTGTTGTTGGGCTCGTCGGCAAACCGATCATCGATTGTTGCTGTTGATCTTCGGTCGCCGATTCGAGGCCCTGGCCCGAACGAGTTTCGTGTATCGTCGGATTTCGTTGATCGGTTCGTCGCCTCGGCCAACCACCTCGATGAGATGAGGCCCGGACCCAGCATGGACACCGACGGTGCGCAGCCGACTCCTGCATCAACGGGTACCTCACAGCACCCCGAACCGCCCGTCGACTCGTTGGCGTATCGCTTGCTCCAAACGAAGCTATTGAGCCGCTTGGTCGGCGACGATAGCGAACCCGTGAAGGTCGACCGTTTCGTGATCGAGCGCGAGCTGGGCGCAGGGGGCATGGGCACGATCTACGCCGCCTGGGACGAGCAACTGCAGCGCAGGGTCGCGCTCAAGTTCTTGCACCCGACGGGCGCCGATGCAGCGAGCGAGTTGCGGCTGTTCCGGGAGGCCCAGGCGCTTGCTCAGCTCTCGCACCCCAACGTGGTCCCGATCTTCGATGTTGGGCGTCATGAAGGGAGGGTGTGGCTGGCTATGGAGCACATCCCAGGTCAGACCCTCCGCGACTGGGGCAAGACGCCGCGCAGCCAGGCTGAGCTGCTTGAAGCGTGGATTGCAGCCGGGCGTGGCCTGGCGGGGATCCACGCGTCGGGCTTGGTCCACCGCGACATCAAGCCCGCCAACGTCATGCTCGGTGAGGACGGGCGCGTGCGCATCGTCGACTTCGGACTCGTGCGCATCGCTGAGGCCTCGCACCCGGGCTCGAGCGAGGCGGGACTGTTGTCGGCGGCGGAGTGGGCCGAAGGTCTCACGCAACCCGACGGTTTCGTGGGCACGCCCGCCTACGCCGCGCCCGAGCAGATGACCGGTGACGCGATCGACGCGCGAAGCGATCAGTTCTCGTTTTGCGTCTCGCTGTGGGAGGCGTTGTGCGGCAAGCGACCGCTCCGCGAGCGGAGGCCCGATGGGCAGCCCGTGCTGCGAAAAGGGGAGCACTTGCCCAAACGGATCCATCGCGCGCTCGGGCGGGGACTGGCCATGGATCCGCAAGAGCGGTTCGACGACATGCAGGGACTGCTCGCCGCGCTGGTGGCTCCGCGCAGGCGGTGGTTGGTGCCGAGCCTGGTGGGCTCGTGCGCGGCCGCGCTGGGGCTGGTTGCGGGGATGATCGCGCTCGGCGCTCCGACTGCAGTCGCAGCCAACCCTTGTGCGGGGGCGGGAACACAGATCGACGAGGTTTGGTCCGAGGACTCGCTCGCTGGCTTGGGCACTGTGCTGTCCGAAGCTTCAGCCGCCCGCACCCGCGAGGTGCTCGACCAATGGGTGGGCGACTGGCGCAGCACTGCCCGCGAAGCCTGTGAGGCCGTACATGTGCGACAGCAGCGATCGCCAGCGAGTCTCGACCGTCGCGGCGTGTGCCTCGCCCGTCGCCTAGCCCGGCTCACCGCCCTGGGGGCGGCGATCGAAGGTGGGCAGATCACAAGCGACGAACAACTCATCGCGTGGCTCGCTCGGCTGGAGGAACCGGGCGACCGCCTGAGCGAGTCAGTCCTCCACAGCAACATCGAGGCGCCCCCGCGCGAGCACGCCCAGGAGGTCGCGCTGGTGCGACAGGCGCTGGTCGGGCTCGGCATGTGGACCAGCGGAACGAGCCTCGCCCGGCGCACCGCCGAGGTCGAGAAGCTCCATTCGCGCGCAACCGAGATTGGTTGGCGTCCGCTCATCGGCGAGGTCGCACTCGAACTCGGACACCTGCACATCTTGGCCAGCGATGCTTTTGCCGCACGCAAACAACTGGGGCAGGCACTCGACTCCGCCGAGCTCACCGACGACGCAGAGCTCCAAGCGCTCACATGGAGCGCACTCAATCGCGTCGAGCGACGGCTCAGCTTCGACCACGAGCGAGCCGAGTGGACCTGGGAGCGCGAGGCGGCAGTATTTACCGATCTGCGCCCGACACTGCGGCAACGCGCCCGCCTGCTCATGGACCAGGCCCTGGGCCTTGAGTTGGCATCCAAGCGCCCCGAGGCCGAGCAGGTGCTGCGCGAGGCATTGAGCCTCTACGAGGCTGCGGGTCCAACCACCGCGTGGGAGCAGGCATCCGTCTTGCGTACACTGGCGAACTTGGTGATGGAGATTGGCCGCTCCGAAGAGGCCCTCGTGTTGCAACGCCGGGCGCGCGAGCTCAAGACGTCGTGCAAACCTACGTCATTCCACACGCGGAGCCACAAGCTGCGCGTGGTCGTGCAGGGGGAGACAGCGGAACACCCGAGGACCTGACCCGAGACTGTCGTCGCGCTAACGGGACACGGGACGCCGATACGTCTCGTCGTCCTCTTGGCTTTCCTCCACAAAATGCGCCCCCCTCACGCGCTCGGCTAGCGGCACCGACAAACGTGTGTCATGCCTAGCCACAGCAACTGTGACAGCACCGGTGTCCAAGCGCAGCGTCCGAGAGCGTCGCCATCCATGCTTTCCGGGTCTGCGTGATTCGTCAGTTGTTGATCGACCGATACAACCCAAGGCCGGTTCGTGAGCACGACCCACGCGCTGGTCCGAACGCCCACGTTCGGTCGACCGGTACGGCACCGACTCGCGTCATCGCCCACGGACGACGACGACGCCACGGCCCAGGTGGATCGGGTCATCGAGCGCCTCGCCCGGCGCGCCTTTCCGCCCGAGGACGGGTTCTCGCTCGACGTTCGAACAAGCCCCGGCCAAGTTCGCTCGGTTCGGCTCATCGTCGGCTGCGATGCCTTTGACGGTCTCTGCGTTGTCGTGACCCGACTGGCCGGTGGCGGCTATCGGGGGGACGAGGTCAACGTGGCGATCGACGTCCGTCGAGAGGCGCACCAGCGCCCATTGGACTACACCCCAGGACCACCGAGGATTCGCCCGACTCGACTGTTCCTGCTCGTTCTCATGTTCACGTCCGCCATCCTCGGGGTGGCTTGGTGGAGCTTTCACGGACTCCCTCAGATCATCCTCTGTGCGGCCGGCCTGTTCCTCGTGCTCGGGTTGGAGCGGAGCAAGGCGCGGGAGATCCAGCGAACCGAGCGGATCGACCGACAGCAGGTGGTGTCCGCACTCGCGGATCAGGAGTACCGATGGCAGTGGTTCGGCGAGCAGGTTGATACGGCGCTCGGCGGCGTCGACTCCGAGCGCTAGCGCCTCCCGCTATGCTTCGCTCCTCCCCGAATCCACGGATCGGGAGTTGGATCTGCGGTAGATGCGCGTCCTTGGGAGGCTCAGCTTCCGGGGGTACGTGCTGCTTCTCTGTCATCTAACCTGCTGTAAACAGGAGAAAAAATGGGTCTCCGGTCAGCTCTTTGTGCTTCGTCGAATAGCTGCTAAAACATACAAAACGAACGAGGGCACTTCACGCGCGATCTGAGCCGCATGGGCCCGGATTCTGTTCGACCAGTGCCTCCGACGACTCATGCTTAGCGTCCGTCCTCAACTTCTTATGGTGATCCCACAAATGAATCGCTTGATCGTTGGGAGTGTAATCGCGGCTGCCGTCATCACGATCGCGCCGTCCGAGGCACGCGCGTGCTCGTGCGTGGGCGGCATGGCTTTCTTGCCGCTCCCCACCCCTGAGATTCATCCCGCAAACGCGGCGTTGCGACGCGCGGGGTGCTCGGAGAATCTGTTGACCTACGCGGTGACGGTCGATGGCGTGCCGGCGACGCTCGAAAACGCCGACGCCCTATACCCTGCGGTGTCGATCACCCCCGCCCCTTTGCCTGGCCAGGAGGTGGTGGTGACGCAGTGCTCCGACGAGGAGGCCCCAGTCGAGTGCCCCGACCCTCCGCTGTCCGTTGAGGCCTTGCGATTCTTCGCTGGACCGGACGACGTTGAGCCCGTGCCCGCGGCTGGATCGGTGACGCTGTCGCACTCGTATCATCCCCGGCCGAACGCATGCGACGACGACGACGCCGACGTCGAGTTCTACGTCGAGTTGAACGAACTCGACCAGGGGTCCGACACCGACGTTGCGTACGCGGTAGTGATCGATACGGTCCCGCCCGAAGGCTACGCGACGCTTGCCGAAACCCGCTGGGTTGGGCCTGATGCGGTGGCTTCCTTGTCGATGACGTTGCGTGGCACCCTGGACGCGATCACCATCCCGCCCGAGGAGGTGTGTGTCACCGTCACCGCGACGGATCTGGCCGGGAACGCGACGCTGGCGGCGTCCGCATGCGGCAGCACTGCCCTCGACGAGCCTTCGCCCGGTACGGACAGCTCGGGTGGCGCCGACTCCGACTCCGACTCAGGCGCCGACTCCGATGCCAGCACCGGCGAAGAACCGGTCGGCACGACGACGAGCGACTCTGAGTCGTCGGGCACCGGCGGCGCGGCCCAGGATCCGGGCACCACCGACGGCGGCTGCTCCTGCACGGCCTCTCCCTCAAGTGCCCCAGCGTCGCTCGGACTCCTCGTTCTCGGACTGCTCGGCCTCCGCCGCCGCCGCGTCGGTTGAGTCGGTTACGTTCAGGATGAGTCCGACCGACACCAGCTCGGCAAACAGGCGTTCGCGTAGCCATGCCGCAGCAGCACTGCCTCCCGCGGTTGCAGCACGGCGGCGGTCGGGGTCATTGCACCCAATGCGTGGGTCGAGCTGATCAATGCCGCTTGGAGACGCACTGCATCGGAGGTGCGTCGCAGGCAGAGCTTTGATGCCGAGCACGCGATCCACGAAGGACTCAAGGTCAGTCATTGCGCTACGTTGTTTCTCAGCAGCATGAAGCCCCCGAGATTTCGAATGCGTGCGGTGACGACTACACGACGGCGCCGCTGTGTGAGATGGGCAGGAAGCTCGCTCGCAATCGTTGCCAGCCTCGGGTGCGGGTCTGCGCGCCAGGATCCGTACCAAAACCCAGAGCAGGACGAACTACGCGTCCAGTCACGAGCGCAGGCGCCAGACTCGGAGGTGCTACCCCGAGACTGTGGTTGGAGTGTCACGAAGTTCGACGCCGCGAACGTTGACGCAAATGCTCCGGCAGCGAGTTGGCTACCTCGCGTCAAGGAGATTGGACGCGCGCGCACTGGCGTTCTTCCCAAGTGGGCCGGGCGGTGGTCCGATCTCGCTGGGGCCGCGTTTCGCGTGGAACTCAGGCCGGTTGGATCGATGGACTGGTTTGTGCCCGCGCACACCAGGGTGCAGAACCCAAGAAAGATCTGCCGCCCATACATCGCTGGCGGCTGACTAGCCGAGCAGTCGTCCAAGCGTGGCGCGGGCGAATAGACGCGACCGCTCCGCGTGAAGGCGCAGAGAGGTCAGCTGGTTGCCCCCACCCGGCCCGCTCTGTGCGTCCCCCGCGCGATCTCTATCTGAGCTTCGTGCGGATCGAATCGCGGCGGCCGGTTACTCAGGCGGTGATGGGCCGGACACTTTCATACAGCGCCGCCGTACTCCTCGCTCCAACGGCTTGTGGCCCTGCGATCCAGTTAGAGTCCAGCGATGAGCCGGCGACCTCAACCGGCGAGGAGCCGTCGAACCCGGGCCCATCAGCGACGCCTCCCATGGAGGGCATGAGTAGCAGCGGGTCGTTCGAGACGACGGATGACGAAGGCAGCCTGGAAACGTCGGGCGGATTCGACGACGACACCGACATCGACGACGACGGCGACTCATGCGGATGTGACGAGACAATCCCGGTCGGGTTCGGGACCGTGGTCGACGGCGAGTTTTCGGCGGAGACGGCGTTGAGCATGTTGCAGACGCCAGAGATTCCGTGGCACTGGACCGCCTTTGCCGACCCCCTGCGGGACACGGTGATGACCATCGCCATCTCGTACGAGGGCGGGCAGGTGATGCACGGGCCTGACGGCCTCGACGGTTGCAGCTGGTTGTCGGTTCCGTGTCAGAGCACGCTGATGATTCCGGTGGTGGTCACCGTGACCACCGGCGACGGAGTGCTGGACGCGTCGTTTCCCGGGACGCTCGATGTCGACGTCGATCCCTTGTTCCCAGGCATGGTGTTCCGCGAGCAGCTCAGCGCAGAAGAACTCGGTGGAACCCTCATGGCCCGGCCCCTCGCCGACTCAAGCTCGGAGCTGAGTTCGATTAGCGTGCACTTAGACTGGGAGATCGACGGCACTTCGCCCGGGATTTACCTCGGGGGGAGCACCGACGACGGGAACCAGTCCTTGGGCCAGGACGTCGGCTGAGCTGACCCGCTGGACATCGTCAGTCCCTGGGATGCCGAGGTCGCGCGCGGAAAGGGCGTCGGATCAGGCTCCGTTGCAGTCGATACTACTTGGCGAAAGCGCGCTCGAGATCTGCCCGACCTGCGTCTTGATCTCTGTGCGGATCTCCTCGCACAACGCTTTCTTGAGCGCGAACTGGGCCTTGTTCTTCTTCTCGTTGCTGCTGTCGCCGATATCGTGGAGGTACTCCGCGGTGCCAGAACCGGTCGCCGAAAAGGGCGTGTGGCAGATCGGTTGCGCTTGGCCTTTGCGGTAGACGACGAGCTGCCCGGAGAACAAGCCTCCGTCTCCTCCGTACGCACTGCTTGCTTGCGCCCCTCGCTCCGCGATGGGCACCACTACGCCAACGTAGTGCACGAAGTCCCAGATCCGCATGACGTGCTTGATGTTCCGCTCTTTGGTGAGGTCGAACTTGTCGCGCGATGCGTAGCGAACGTTGGCGTTTGTTATGAAACCCACCAGACTGTTGCCGAGCCATGGCTCACCCAACGTGTGGCGCAAGCTCTGATAGGAGAGAAAGGTGATCTGGCGCTCGCGCCCTTCGGCTGTCCACTCACTGACCTTTTCGTCGGGGCACTTCATCGCCGCCGCCGAGGGCTCGGGGAGGTTGTCGAACATCGTCCGAAACGTCCCGTAGACTTGGTCCGCCCGAGCCTCGACGTCGGCAGCAGCATGCTTGGAAACCGTGGGCTTGTCGTCATCCGCGTCGCAGGCGGACGCGACCAGGGCGAGAGCGGCGAGTGCAGCAGCCGGCGAGCGCATCATGTTCGAAGCATACGGTCGCGTCGGGTCCAGCGGCACCCGCAGCGAAAATCGGCGCTTTGGATGCGTACGCTCCCACGGTCGATGACGCCGGCGGCAGACCTCAGCCCAACCAAAAAGCAGCATCCAGTGATCCGAGCGCTTTGCGGCGGGCACGAGCCTACCGCATGCCCTCCACCGCTCCATCCCGGGCGCTCCAGACCGCCCTGTTGGCCGCCACCCTCCCGCTGGCGCCAACAGGCTGCAACGTGGAGGCCATCTACGACCTCATTCACGACGGTGAATCGTCCGCGGAGACCGAGCGCCCAGACGTTTGGCTGGTCGAGGGCTTGGTGCACAACGGAGTCACCCTTTTTGTGGAGACGCGCCCCGGAGCCGTCGTCAAAGCGGCGATTGAGCGCGATGACACAGGCAAGACGCTGCTCACGGTCGAGGGGACGGCCGACGACAAGGGGCTGGCCACGTTGAACGTCGTGCCCGAGCAGCTCGAACTCGGCGCCAAGCCCAAAGAGAAGATCCGCTACAAGGCGCGCATCCAAGTCGAAGGCGACGAGACGCGGCAGATGGTGCACATGGGGTTCAGCCCCGCCGAGATCACGAGCGTTGGTATCGAAGCGCCCAACCCCGGAACTGAGACGATCACCCTCCACATCGCGTGCAAGGATCGCTGGCTGACCCACAAGCCGGCCGAGTTCACCGCGGTTGATGGCAAGTACGCGGTGCGCCTGTTTGTTCCCGAAGCCAAGAGGATCCTGATCGCGGGCGAGGAGCTCCCGTTTGCCCCCGAGCCCCGTACGTTCAGCGGAAAGAACAAGGACTACGAATCGAAGGACTTCGAGCGCCCCGTGCCCACGGCGACCTTGTCGCTGCCTCCAGAGGCCTTCAGCGACGCGATGGTGGTCGGAGACCTCAAGCGCCCCGAGGCGGAGGTGGGCCCGCGCTTTGAGGTGACGCTTGCGGATGGCACCGTTTGCAACGGCAGCCTCGCACGCTCGATGCCCACGGGCTTGGATATCAACGCGTACCTGGCCAAGCCCGGGCCCGTCTCTCTAGCTGGAGACGACGCAGACTACGACGGGAAGCTCGCGGCCCTCTATCACAGCCACAAGTCCACCAAAGACAAGCCAGACATCACCGCGTTGGGAAAATCGTGGGGCCCGCCTACGGCGCTGCGCTACATCATCAAGTCCGAGGAGGACGCCCGCTACGGCAAGCCCTGCGCCTACAAAAACACGACCAACGGCGAGCGCGTCGACATCAACCGGGTCGCTCGAGACAAGCTCATCACCGTCTACGACCGGCGGACCGGTGAGGTCGCCAAGAGCATTCGAATCAAGGCGAGGATGCCCGGTTGCGCCAGCGAGACGTATGGCCACGCCAACCTCGAGAACGACGCCTCCGACGAAAAGGTCGAAAAGCGCGTCGAGGCCTGGGCGAAGAAGAACCTGGGCTGATCTTGCAGTGGGTCGCCTCGCGACGGAATGCCCTTGGCGTGGCGCGAGGGATCAGCCGATTTGTTGTGAGCCCCCGACCGTCAACATCGACGACTTCATCATCGGGGCCTACCGCGCCGACCCGACCGGTCTCGATACCGGCCGCAGCTGCGTGATCTTCGGCGTCCCGACCGCGCGCTGAGGTTCAGTGCGGGGCTGCGAGGTACGGGAACTCATTGTCGAATTGCACATCGTTGTCGGCTGGAGACAGCGGGATGGAGGACAACGTTGTGATCGGGTGAGCGTCTGCGTCGAGCAGGATCGCCGCGAGCATGCGGTCGAACACGGGGTCGGGGAGGGCGCGCCCGTTTGGGAATCCCGACGGGCGATCCAAATCGAGTAGGAGCGCGTCGGGGACCACCAGTGGGGTCAACACCGCACCGCACGCCCCCAGCGCGCACGGCAACAACCCCAGCGCTTCAATGTCATCGTCGAGCAGCGCATGGAGAGCTCCGCCGGCCTGGAGGATCTCCCCGAAGAACTCAAGACTCTGGTCGTCGACCGGAGAAGCGGCGTTGTACGCATCCGTGGAGCTGATCAGCAGGCGCTGCACGAACGGCACGCCGACACGGTCGAGCTGGACGAGGTCGCATGTGGACTTGTCGATGAACTCGAACCCTCCCGGGGTGGCCACCGAGCCTCCATGGTCGCAGTCAGCGACCCCTCCGGTGCCGTCGCCCGGGCCTGCAGAGTCAGAGCCGCCGTCCGGGCTGGTCGTGCGGGTTGTCGTCGCCTGGCCGCCGGTCGTACTGCTGGTTTGCGGCGTGGCTGGGCTCGCGCTGCTCGACCCCGTGGAGCCGGCGATGCCTCCGGTCGTCGAAGCGGCCGACGCGGTTCCGGGTTGCCCGCTGCCGTATTCGAAGTCATCCGACCCGCAGCCAACGAGACCCACGACGACAGCCAGCCGGAGGCCGCGGCACAGCCTCATCGCTCCCACCTTCCGCTGGTTGCCCAGATGCGCATCGGAGCACGCGCTGCAGGCGGTGCGTCGAATTCGATGGTCACCGCGACCGTGTTGGTCATCGCGTGGGCGTCTCGCGAAGCATCGAGTTCCCATGTCCCCTCGCTCAGGGTCGTTGCCCATCCTTCGGCGTCATGGAATGCAGGGTCGTCGCGAACGCCCGCCCAGACCTGCTCTCCTGCCTGACCCCGCAAGGTCTCTTCCACCGGGCCGCTGACATTTGCGCCGCCGCTACCGGGGATCCCGCGCACGCGCACGCCGACCGCACCCGATTCCGGCTCGGTGCCAAACTGGATGTACATCGATTCGTCGGCCAACCAGCGGTTGTTGTCCACGACGTAGTTGATGTGGATCGCGTACACGACCTCGGTGTCGTAGGCCGCGGCCTCACCGGGCATGAGGCTCCCACCCATCGTGAGCGCAACTGCGATGCGGCCGTCGTCGGT
>Ga0316189_10000765_pt1 | contig 32206 bp, 21 predicted proteins | sample LowCovwburrow_MG_FD_204930 | JGI IMG/M metagenome (GOLD analysis project Ga0316189, IMG submission 204930) | Coastal sediment microbial communities from Maine, United States - Lowes Cove worm burrow | ecosystem: Environmental > Aquatic > Marine > Coastal > Sediment | place: USA: Maine...
CTGTCGACGCGACCCCTCTACAGCCTGCCTCGCCAAGCACCTCCGCCCCCCCCCGGCCTGTCGACGCGACCCCTCTACAGCCTGCCTCTCCAAGCATCTCAGCCCCCCCCCGGCCTGTCGACGCGACCCCTCTACAGCCTGCCTCGCCAAGCACCTCAGCCCACCATCCCCGGCCTGTCGACGCGACCGATCTACAGCCTGCCTCTCCAAGCATCTCAGCCCACGCTCCCCCGGCTTCCCTACACAGGAGGACGCGCTGCTGGGACGGGCGAGGGGTGCAGCGCGAACGAGTCTAGGACGTGCATCGACCCCTTTAGGGGTCGACGCGCGCTCCGACCTGTCTGAGAGAGTGCTGCACCCCTCGCCCGGCCTACACCTCAGCCTCCACCCCCCCCATACGGCGCCCGTAGACCGGTAGGCGGCGAATCGCAGGACCGACCCTGCCGCAGGATCGACCCTGCCGCAGCGCCGCAGCACTGCGACGACCGCCACCCGCCACCCGCCACCCGGCCCTTGCGGCCAGGAGAACAGGCGAGTGTGACGAAGCCGGCCGCGGCCTGCTAGGTTCGCCCGGTGACCTCCTCTCGTCGCGCTTGGCTCGCCGCTGCCGTCGCGCTCGTGGTGCTCGTCATCGTCAGCATCGCCCTGCGCTGGCCTGGCTTCACCCAGGGCGGCTTCGCCTCCCATGACGTCGGCGGGATCCTCTACAACGCGATGCTCCTCGACGCCGGGCAGCTCCCCTACATCGACTCGGTCGAGCTCAAGGCCCCGGGGACCTTCTACCTCGCCTGGCTCCTGGGCGGGCCCGAGGCCCGTGACATCGCCCGCCTGCAGGTCTGGGCCAACCTCTGGGCGATAGTCTCGCTCCTCGGCGTCGCCGCGATCGGCGGCGTGCTCTGGGGGGCCCGCGCGGCTCTCCTCGCTGCCGCCGTCTACGGGCTCGGAGACGCCTTCCTCGACAGCATGGACGCGAATTACGTGACCTGGGCCCAGCTCCCCCAGATCCTCGCCGTACTCGCGGCAGCGATCGCCTCGCGAAGCCGCCGAGGTCGTCGGCGGCTCGCCCTCTGGCTCGCTGCGGGGCTCTTCGCCGGCCTCGCGACCCTCTGCAAGCGCCCGGCCGGCGCGGTCTTGATCGTCGTCGCCGGCTGGGCGGCCTTCGCCGATCCGAAGCGTCGCCTCGACCTGCGCGCTCTCGCGGCGATCGGCCTCGGCTTCCTCGGCGCACACCTGCCGGTCGCCGCCCACTACCTCGCCCACGGTCAACTCGGCGGCCTCATCGACGGCTACCTCTTCAACACCTGGGGCGCGCGCTACGTCGGCCGGCGAGCGGCGAGCGTCGGCCTCGTCGGAGGCCTTCGCGAGGCGAGCATGGCCCTCGTCTACTTCCTCGCCCTGCCCCTCTTCCTCGCCCTCTGGACCGGTCTACCCCGCGACGAGCGGAGGCGAAGCTCGCCCCTGCCCTGGCTTTGGCTCTGGTTCGCCATAACCCTGGCCGCGGCCTCCGTCGGCATGCGCTTTTACAAGGGGTACTTCGTCGCTGTCGGCCCGGCCCTCGCCCTCCTCGCCGCCGCGCCCGGAGGCCTGCTCCTGCCCCGCCCTGGCCCGCGCGCGCGCTGGCTCCGGGCCCTCGCCCTCGCCCTCCTCGCCCTCCTCGCCCTGCGCTCCGCATGGCTGAGCAAGGCGGTCCGCGACGATCGCGAGCGGGTCCACGACCGCGGCGGTCGCCTCCTCGCCGAGTACATCGCCAAGGGGACGGAGCCTGGCGATCGGATCTGGGTCTGGGGTTGGCACCTCTGGGACATCTACGCCTTCACCGGCCACCTCTCGGGCTCGACGATCTACAAGTCCCTCGGCCTCCTGACACCGCCGAACGATGACACCTGGAGAACCCCCGCGTCGAAGCTCGTGATCGCCGAGGACATGTCCTACAGGACACTCTTAGTCGATGAGCTGAGCCAGAGCCTGCCCCGCTACATCGCCCTCGGATCGACGGTCCCCCGCAACGACTTCCCCGAGCTACGGGCCCTCTTGCGGGCGAGCTACGTCCGCGACCGCGGCGTCCGTGTCGGTCGTGTCGAGGTCTGGCGCCGGCGGGATCCGGCGCCGACGATCTGAGCGATCCGAGCTTCGTCCTCGCCTGAGCCACGCGGCGTGCTCCAGGCGAGGTCCAAGACCACGCCATCCGCATTCGCCGCGCCGAGGGCAAACGTCCGCGGGCTCAGCCGACGATCCGAGCGAACCGACTGACAACCGCACCCCCTCGCTCGTCCAAGCCTGACCTGGCCCTGGCCCCGCCCGACCTGGCCCCACCTGGCCCGACCCCACCTGGCTGCCCCCATCTGGCCCCATCTGGCCCTGGCCCTGGCCCCGCCCGACCTGGCCCGACCTGGCCCGACCTGGCCCCACCTAGCCCGACCTAGCCCTAGCTGGCGAGGATCTGCGCGAGAACGGAGCTCAGTCCAGACCGGTCTTATCGCCGACGTCGCAGAGAAAGCGCGGGCTCGAGAAGCCCCCCTGGCCGAGGGCGATATAGGTGAGGATCGTCCCGTCGTTCGCCCACTCGTAGTACATCGAGCAGCCTTCGCAGTTGGACGTGCTCGGCTGCCCGGGGAGCGCCTTGTCGGTCACCCAGAAAGGCCCCTCGACGCCGGCCTGCCACTCAGGGCACTCGTCGCTGTTGAGCGGCTTGCCGGCGCAGGTCTGGCCTGGCGTCTTTGGATAGATCGCGAGCACGCTCATGTAGGCCGAGTCCGCCGAGACGTTGCCCCCCCCGACCGGCGCGACGTTGTCGGTGATCGACAGGTAGTAGGTCGCCTCGGCGTGGTTGGAGGTCCGCGGCACCAGCAGGTGAAGACCGTACTTGTTGCACTCCGCCTCGGCGAGCTTGGCCGAGAGCGGCGGTGAATTCGGCAGCTTGGCGACGTCGACCTTGAGGAAGGTGTAGCCGCCACCGTCGGTCTCCATGTCGCACCAGACGTCGATCGGATCGACGAAGTCCCCCAACTCCGGGGTGATCAGGTAGAGGCCGCTCTCCGCGTCGGGCTGGCCGTCCTTGATCGACTTGCACGAGGTCGCGGCGATACAGCCGTCGAGACAGCCGTCCGCCGCATCGCCGTCGTTGCCGTCATCGCAGGCCTCGCCGTCATCCAGGAGGCCGTCGCCGCAGTGAGGGCCGAGGGTGCAGAAGGGCGTGCAACCGCCGTAGACGCCGAACGAATTGTCTCCCCCCTCGTCGCACTCCTCGATCTCCAGCTTGACCACACCGTCGCCGCAGCGCGCCTTCATGCACGTGTTCAGGCAGTCGTCACCGTCGATGTCGTTGCCGTCGTCGCACTCCTCGACCCCGGTCTGGACCACACCATCACCACAACGCGCGACCTCACAGGTGTCGAGGCAGTCGTCGCTGTTGTCACCGTCACCGTCGTCGCAGCCTTCAGAGGCCTCGACGATGCCATTTCCGCACTCCGCCGCGACGGTCGTCGTGTCGGTGTCAGTGCTCTCGGTGTCGCTCGTCGTCGGGGGCGCGGTGGTCGTAGAATCGATCGACGTCGACGTCGACGTCGACGTGCTGCCGGTGGTCGTCGTCTCGCCCGTCGCGGTCACTCCAGGGTTCTCCTGGGGACATGCGGTGAGCCCGATGAGCGCGACCAGGGCGAGCGCTCGATGGTTTGCAGGCTTAAGACCAAACATAGGGAGTGGGTTGGCAGGATACTCGAAGGCGCCGCCGAGCGCCCCTTCCTTGCTCACCGCGCACGGTGGTCGCTATCGTCGTCGAGATGACCCGCAAAGGCCCCATGATGACCGTCCTCGCGACGATGCTCACTCTGACCGCCTGCTCGCGACCCAATGAGCCTCGAAGCGCCGCCGCCGACGCCTCTATCAAGGCTCCCAGAGCCGACCAGCCGCCTGGTCGTGAGAGCGGCGACACGGCCGCGCCGACCCCTCACGGGACCGCCGAGGCGGACCTCCCAACGACGACACCCGCGTCCGCCGAGGCGCGCTCTGAGGCGATCAAGCCGGCACCGGGCAGCGCTGCAGAGGGCGCAGGAGACAGCTCTGACGACGCGAGAGCGATCACACCTCCGGCCCCACCACCCTACGTCGATCGGCTGATCAACTACGACGACACCCGCCGCGCCCTGACCGTCGAATACCGGCGCCTGCACGAGGGTGGCGAACCCCACGATGTGCACATCGAGCCCCGCCTGATCGTCCTCCACCACACCGGCGGATCCTCGGTCGACGCGGCCTGGCGCTACTTCAACCGGCCGAAGATCGAGTCTGGTCGCAAGACCCTGGCCAAGGCCGGCGACGTCAACGTCGGCGCCCAATTCCTGGTCGACCGCGACGGCACGATCTTCCGCCTGATGCCGGAGAACTGGCACGCCCGCCATTGCGTCGGCCTCAACCACCTGGCTATCGGCGTCGAGAACGTCGGCGACGGCAAGGAGCATCCGCTCACCGCCGCGCAGATCGAGGCCAACGCGGCCCTCGTCCGCTACCTCGCCGCGACCTACCCGATCACCCACGTGATCGGTCACAACGAGGCGAACTCGATGCGTGAGCACCCTTATTTTCACGAAGAGGTCGCCGGCTACAAGACCCGCAAAGGCGACCCGGGGACCGCCTTCATGGCCGCCGTCCGCGAGCGGATCGAAGATCTCAAGCTCGCAGGTCCCCCCGAGGCCCCGGTGAAGAAGTCCAAGTGAGTGAGTGAGTGAGTGAGCGCATGCGCTTGACGGGGCGCAGCCTGCGAAGGTGCTGCGCCGCTCCATAGGGTGGCCGACTGCGATCGATACAGGGCTCCGAGCTGGGCTCCGAACTGGCTCCGAGCCGGCTCCGAGCTAGCTCCGAACTGACTCCCGAGCTAGCTCCGAACTGACTCCCGAGCTAGCTCCGAGCTGGCTCCGAGCTGGGCTCCGAGCTGGCTCCGAGCTGGCTCCGAACTGGCTCCGAACTGGCTCCGAACTGGCTCCCGAGCTGACTCCCGGACTGGGCTCCGAGCTGGGCTCCGAACTGGACTCCGAACTGGCTCCAAGCTGGCTCCCGAGCTGGCTCCCGAGCTGGCTCCGAGCTGGACTCCGACGGGACTGAGACCGAACCGCCGCCGGACTGGGGGAGCGTTCTTCCAGACAAGACGTCGCGACGTCTGAGCTCGACAGCCCCCCTGCGCGTTTGCGCCCCTCCCCGACCCGATCCAGGCTGACGACGATGTCCGAGCTGCCCGAGCTTCGCCTCCGCATCGCCAACGACTCCCCCCTCCGGAGGGATCGCCAGTACGTCCTCTACTGGATGATCGCCGCCCGACGGCCGCGCGACAGCTTCGCCCTCGACCGCGCGATCGCCCACGCCCGCGAGCTCTCGGTCCCGCTGGTGATCCTCGAGCCCCTGCGGATCGGCTACCGCTGGGCATGCGCACGCCACCATCGCTTCGTCATCGACGGTATGGCGGACAACCTGCGCGCCTTCGCCTCGACGCCCGCGACCTACATCCCCTACGTCGAGCCTTCGCCGGGCGCCGGTCGAGGTCTCCTCGCAGCCCTCGCCTCCCAGGCCTGCGTCGTCGTCACCGACGAGGCGCCGGGCTTCTTTCTACCGCGGATGATCGACGCCGCGAGCCGGGCCATCGACGTCCGGATGGAGCTCGTCGACGGCTGCGGAATCCTGCCGCTGCGGGCCGTAGAGCGGGTCTTTCCCACGGCCTACGCCTTTCGTCGGGTGCTCCAGCGCGTGCTCCCGGCGCACCTCGGCGAGGCCCCCTCGCAGCGACCCTTCGCGAGCAAGCAGCTCCGCCAGCTCGGCCGCAGCGGCCAGGACCTGCTCGGCGATCGCTGGCGCGAGGCGTCGACGGAGCTCCTCGCCGGCGACCCAGCGCAGCTCGCCGCCCTGCCGATCGACGCCTCAGTCCCGCCAACCTCGCTCAAGGGCGGGGCCAAGGCGGCCGGCGCTATCCTCCGCCGTTTCATGGGCGAACGGCTCCACCGCTACGGCACCGAGCGCTCGCAACCGGGCGACGAGGTCGCCAGCGGCCTCTCTCCTTACCTCCACTTCGGCCACATCTCGAGCCATCGGATCCTACGGACGATCTTCACGGGCGAGTCCTGGGGGCCAGACAAGCTCGGCAAGCCGACGGGCTCCCGCGCGGGCTGGTGGGGCCTCTCGGAGAACGCCGAGTCCTTCCTCGACGAGCTCATCACCTGGCGCGAGCTCGGCTTGAACATGGCGAGCAAGCGCGGCGACTACGATCGCCTTGAATCGCTACCTCACTGGGCCCTGCGGACGATCGAGGCCCACGCCGACGATCCCCGCGAGCACCTCTACAGCGCGGACGAGTTCGAGCAAGCCGCGACCCACGACCCGCTCTGGAACGCCGCTCAGCGCCAGCTCGTCGCGGAGGGACGGATCCACAACTACCTGCGGATGCTCTGGGGCAAGAAGATCTATGAGTGGTCGGCGACCGCGGCGGACGCCCTCGCCGTGATGATCGAGCTCAACAACAAGTACGCGCTCGACGGTCGCGACCCCAACTCCTACAGCGGTATCTTTTGGGTCCTCGGCCGCTACGATCGCGCCTGGGGCCCGGAACGCCCGGTCATCGGCGTGCTCCGGCCGATGTCCTCGGCCAACACGGCGCGAAAACTTCGGGTGCGCGGCTATCTCAAGCGCTTCGGTCCGCAGCCGTCGCTGCTCTGAGCCCCCACGCGTGGGTCAAGCTCGCTCGCCTGCGCCCGGCCGCGCGCGCGCGCCTTCGGACCGTGCTGCGAGTCTCCGCACTGCGCACCCGAGCCGTGCTATCCGATCGCAGTGTCTACGGCGCCCATGCTGATCTACGAGACGATCCACGGCTCCCGCGCATACGGCCTCCAGACCCCCGAGTCCGACACCGATCGCAAGGGGATCATCGTCGGCCCTCGGCGCTGGTACCTCGGCTTTCTCGCGAGCCCCGAGCAGATCGAGGTCAACGCCGATCATGTGCGCTACGAGCTGAGAAAATTCTTCCGCCTCGCGGCCGCCGGAAACCCGACGATCCTCGAGCTGATGTGGACCGACGCGAGCGACCATGAGGTCGTCACGCCGGTCGCCGAGCGCCTCCTCGGCGAGCGTCGACGCTTCCTCTCGCGCCGGGTCGAGGGCTCTTTTTGCGGCTACGCGATGTCCCAGCTCGGCAGGATCAAGAGCCACCGCCGCTGGCTCCTGGAGCCGCCAAAACAGGCGCCGACCCGCGCCGACTACGGCCTGCCCGAACGCTCGACGATCCCGCGCGATCAGCTCGGCGCCGCCGAGGCGATGCTCGCCGACGGCCGGATCGACGAGGGCGCCCTGACCCCCAATTTCCTCGCGGTGCTCGATCGCGAGCGCCGCTACCGTTCTGCGCGCAAGGGCTGGCAGAGCTACGAGAGCTGGCGCAAGACCCGAAACCCGCGCCGCGCGGCCCTCGAGGCCCGCTTCGGCTACGACACCAAACACGCGATGCACCTGGTCCGGCTCCTGCGGATGGGCCGCGAGATCCTGACGAGCGGCGAGGTGATCGTCCGCCGCCCCGACGCCGAGGAGCTCTTGGCTGTCCGCGCTGGCGCCTGGTCCTACGACCAGCTCATCGAGGCCGCCGAGGAGCTCGCCGCATCGATCAAGCGAAGCGCCAGTTCCGCCCCCCTCCCCGAGGCCCCCGACGACGAGGCCCTCTCCCAGCTCTGCGACGAGTTCATCGCCGAAGCCCTCGGCCTGCCCCCCCACCAGGAGCGCCCATGAGCCCCTACATCGACGACCTCAGGCCTGATCTCGACCTCGCCCGCCGCTTCCTCGCGGCCCAGAGCGTCCCGGGGAGGGTGCTCCTCTGCGCGATCACAGGCTCGCACATCTACGGCTTTCCCTCCCCCGACAGCGACCTCGACCTCAAGGGAATCCACGTCGCGCCGATCCGCAACCTGCTCGGGCTCGGCCGGCCCAAGGAGAGCTTTGATCGCCTCGAGCGCTTCGAGGACGCCGAGCTCGACCTAACCCTTACCGAGGCACGACAGGCCCTCGATCTCCTCCTCCGCGGCAACGGCAACATGCTCGAGCGGATCCTGAGCCCGCACCAGCTCGTCCGAAACGCCGAGACCCAGGAGCTCCAGGCGCTCGCCCGCGGGACCATCTCGCGCCGCTACTTTCGCCACTATCAGGGCTTCTTCCGCGGCAAGTGCCGCGACCACGCCCGCGCCGATCGTCCTGAGGCGAAGAGCCAACTCTACATCTACCGCGTCGCCCTCACCGGCATCCACCTCCTGCGGACCGGCGAGCTCGAGACGGATCTCCAGATCATGGCCCAGATCTACGGCTACGAGGAGGCGCTCGATCTGATCGCCCTCAAGCAGCAAGGCAGCGAGCACGGCAGCGTCCCGCCGCAGATCGACGCCCACCACCGCGGCGCCTGGCCGCGCCTGGCGAGCGCTCTCGAAGAGGCCTACGCGACCAGCCAACTGCCGGACCGAGCCCCGAACGGCGAGGCGATCTCAACCTGGCTCGTCGGCCGCCGCCTCCGGGAGCTCGCTGATCCCTCGTGAGGGCCGACTAGGATCGTCAAGGCGATCTTCTGACCGGCCCGCGCAGATTCCACTGATAAAAATGTGACAATACCGCGTCAGCTCGCCTCGAAACGGCAGATTGTGGCATGTCCCACCTCCCCGTCCGGCCGAGGCGCGGTACAACCAGGCGTCCGAGGACCCCTTGAGCACCATCGTAATCGACACCTGTGCAGGCGAGGAGCAGGGCCGCGAAGCGCTCGCGGCAGCCGCGATCGCCAGCCTCGATCTCGACGTCCAGATGGTGGTCGTCGGCGACGAGGATGAGATCACTTCCATCCTCGACGGCCTCGCCCACGACGCCGAGCGCCTCCGGGTGGTCCACGCCGCCGACCCGCTCCCGGACAACGTCGATCCCCGCGACATCCGCGAGGCGGCGCCGCACTCGAGCATCGCCGTCGGCCTCGAGCTCACCGCCCGCGATCCGGACGCGATCTTCGTCTCCGCGGGCCAGCCGGCGGCGATCGTCTCGCTCGCCCTCCAGACCCTCGGTCGCCTGCCAGGGGTCGATCGGGCCGCGCTCGCGGCGGTCTACCCGACCCTGCGCCACCGGGGACCGAACGACGATCCCTTCGCCCTCCTCCTCGACGTCGGCGCGACGATCGAGTGCACAAGCGAGCACCTCCTCCGCTTCGCCGCGATGGGGGCCGCCTACGCCTCGAAGATCTCGAGCGTCGACCGGCCGCGGGTCGGCCTCCTCGCCAACGGCTCGAGCCCGGCGACCGCCCCCGAGCGGGTCCGGGAGGCCCATCGCAGCCTCAGCGGCCGCGACCTGCCCTTTGAGTACATCGGCCTCCTGCGCGGCGATCAGGTCACCCACGGCGAGGCCGACGTGATCGTCACCGACGGCTTTAGCGGCGACGTCCTGGTCCGCACCCTCGAGGGCGTCGCGGCGACCGCGGACGCCCTGATCCAACGGGCCGAGGCCCGCTTTAAGTGGCGCCTCGGCGTGCAGATGTTGGGCGGCGGGATAGCCAAGCTCCGCGAGTTCACCGACTGGGAGAACTACGGCGGCGCCCCCCTCCTCGGCCTCGACCGCCCCGTGATCGTCACCCAGGCCAACTCTGGCGTCCGCGCCTTCGTCAACGCGATCCGCCTCGGCGCGAAGATGCAGCGGCTCGGGGTGATCGCCGCGGTCGCCGAGGCTGTGGCGACCAGCGCCGCGGCGCTCAGCGAGGAGGAGGAGTCATGAGCGACTGGATCGGCTCCGGCCACCTCCTCCACCTGCGCTGGGATCTCGACAAGACCTACCTCCGCACGGACTTCGACTCGGTCAAGGACCTGATCAAGACCTACCGGCAAAAGGCCGAGGACAAGGTCGCGATCGTCGGCGCCCGCTCGCTGATGCAGGCGCTCCTCGACCCCCACGAGCGCCGCAAACGGCGGGTCACCTTCATCAGCGGATCGCCGACGCAGATGCGCGCGGTGCTCACCCGCAAGCTCCGCCTCGACGGGATCGAGCCCGACCTCTTCATCCTCAAGCCGAACCTCTCGAACATCCTCAGCGGCCGGATCCGATCGATCCGCGGCCAGGTCGGCTACAAGCTCAGCGCCCTGATGCGCAGCTACGTCGCCGCGACCGACCTCGATGAGCTCCTCTTCGGCGACGACGCCGAGCAGGACGCCTTCATCTACAGCCTCTACGCCGACATCCTCGCCGGCCGGGTCGACGCCGTCCAGCTCGCGTCGATCCTCGGCGCCTGCAAGCTCTACCGGGCCGAGGTCGACGAGGTCATGGCCCTCCACGGCCGCCTCTTCGGCAGCGGCGATGCGGTCCGCCGGATCTTCATCCACCTGGAGGCCCGCTCCCCCCTCGACCGCTTCGCCCCCTACGGCGCCCGCGTCGTCCCGGTCTACAACTACCTCCAGGCGGCGCTGGTCCTCCACCAGGGCGAGGTGCTCCGCGCCCGCGACATCGTCTCTGTCATCGAGGCCATGAGCGTCGCCGGCTATACCCCAGCGCGCCTGGCCAACTCGGTCCAGGACCTGGTGCGCCGCGGCGTCGTCGCGGTCGCCGACGTCGAGCGCCTCGCCGGCGAGCTCGCCGCGGTCGAGACGACCCGCGGACGCACCGTCTCGACCTTCATCCAGCGCTTGCGCTCGACCGTCGCCGACCTCCAGCACGTCCGCCGCAAGAGCCCAGAGTGGCTGACCGAGATCAACTACCTCGGCCTCTACCACTCCGCCCGCTTCCGCCGGACCCGCCACCGATTCTTCGGGATCCCGCTCCTCGACTGAGCCGCGGCAGAGCCGCGAGCGGCGAACTCGCTGCAAGCGCTCTGCCGCGAGCCGCGAGCCGCGAGCCGCCCCTTCAACCTCGGTCCATGACGACGATGTACTGGAACTCCAGCGTCGTGCTGTCGACCTCGGAGACCCGGAAGCCCAGCTCGGTGAGCTGCTTGACGACGTCGCTGCTGCGCACGCGCATCGCCTTGGGCGGGCCCGGGGCGTCGTCGGGGGCGTCCTTCTTGAAGTCGACGATCACCAGCCGCCCCCCCTCGCCTAGCTTGTCGCGGACCTTGGTGAAAAAGCCGGGGATGTCCTCGACGTGGTGGAAGACGTCGCACATGAAGGCGAGGTCGATCGTCTCCGGGAGCTTTGGATCGCCGGCCTCGCCCTGCACAGCGACGAGGTTGCCGAGGCTCTCCTTCTTCGCCCGCTCCTCGATGTAGGCGACCATCGTCGCCTCGACATCGTTGGCGATCACCTTGCCCTCGGGGAGCGCCGCCGCGAAGCGCACAGCGAAGGTGCCAGTGCCGGCGCCTAAGTCCGCGACGATGGCCGACTTCGCCAGGCCGAGCTTGGCTATCACCTGGTCCGGCTTCTGCCAGGCGATCCGCCCAGGGCTGTCGAACCTGGCCGCCCAGACCTCGGGATCCTCGAACCGGTGATGACCGCCGTGATGACGATGCTCCCCGTCGTGCCCAGGACCGTGAGCGTGGGCACCGGCCTCGCCCTGCCACTCCCCGCCCCCTTCACCCTCGCCACCGCCGTGCCCCCCCTGTCCGGCTCCTCCGTGCCCCGCAGCTTCGCCGTGCTCGCCTCCGTGACCCGCTGCGCCTCCCTGCTCTCCGTGCCCCTCGCCTCCGTGACCCGCTGCGCCTCCGTGCCCCTCGCCTCCGTGCTCGCCGTGGGCTCCGGCCTCGCCCTGCGCTCCGGCCTCGCCCTGCGCTCCAGCCTCGCCGTGAGCGTCCCGCTCGGCCTTGGGCGTGATCTCTCCCTGCTCATCGGCGGAGCCCTTGGTGCAGCCGACTAGGCCGACCGTCGAGGCGGAGCAGAGGAGAGCGAGCAGGAGCTGAGCCGAGCGGATGCGCACCGGCGGAGCATACGACCGCGAGGGGGAGGACGATAGCTCGACGATCCCCTGCGACAAAGCGCCGTGCAGGTGCGGGCCCCGCCCTGCTAGCGTCCGAGCATGAGCCAGCGGGAACTCCGGACCATGACCTACTCGAGCTCCGACCGGATCGCGAGGATCACCCTGAACCGGCCGAAACGGGCCAACAGCATCACCTTCGAGATGCCGCAAGAGCTCGCCGCCTGCGTCGAGCGGGCCAACCTCGATCCCAGCGTCCACGTCATCGCCCTCAGCGGCAACGGCAAGGGCTTCTGCGGCGGCTACGATCTCGGCCACGCCGAGGACGATCCGAGCCAGGTCGACTACGCCGCCGGCGATGACCCCCCGCTGCCGCCCGGCTCGGCCCTCGATCCCAAGGTCGTCCTGAAAAACCACGATCCGAGGCGGACCTGGGACCCGATGCTCGACTACGCGATGATGAGCCGCAACCTCCGCGGCTTCATGAGCCTCTTCCACAGCGATAAGCCGGTCGTCGTCAAGATCCACGGCTTTTGCGTTGGCGGCGGATCGGACATGGCCCTCTGCGCAGATCTCCTCGTCGTCGCCGACGACGCGAAGATCGGCTACCCGCCGGCGCGGGTCTGGGGATGCCCGACCTCGGCGATGTGGATCTATCGGATCGGCGTCGAGCGGACCAAGCGTCTCCTCTTCACCGGCGACTGTCTCTCCGGCAAGGAGGCCGCCGAGTGGGGCCTGGCGGTCGAGTCGACCCCCCCCTCGCAGCTCGACGCCCGCTTCGAGGCGCTCCTGGCGAGGATCGCTCGCCTGCCAATAAACCAGCTGATGATGATGAAGCTGATGACCAACCAGACCCTCTCGGCCCAGGGACTCGCCAGCGGTCAGATGCTCGGCACCGTCTTCGACGGGATCACCCGCCACACCGCCGAGGGCTACGCCTTCAGCCAACGCGCCAGCGAGGTCGGGTTTCGTCAGGCGGTCCGCGAGCGCGATGAGCCCTTCGGCGACGCGGGCCCCTCGACCTACAAGGGAGGGTGAAGTCTGCACGCCGACATCGGCTCGCGCATCGGCGGGGGCCCTCGCGACGAGCAAGGCCGTTGTCGAGGGCATGGACCGACTCTTTCCGGGTTTGCAGACACCTCGGATCGACCGGCACGCACGGGGAAAGCCATGCTCTCGCGGCTAGAACGCCGCTCTTCCGGCATTCTGGGCTCGCTCTCGCGCGCGCCCCCCCGGCCACCCCGGATCAATCAAAGCTCGACAGGTCGACGCACTTCGCGGAATCCTAGACTCCGCTCGGCCGGCCGAATCCATGGAGAAGGACCCCAGCACCCGCGCGATCGATCGCTTTGAGCTCCGCCGACGCCTCGGCGCGGGCGCGATGGGTGTCGTCTTCGAGGCCTACGACCGCGAGCGCCAGCGGACGGTCGCCCTCAAGACCCTGCCGAACGCCGACGCCAACGCGCTCTACCGGTTCAAGCGCGAGTTCCGGACCCTCGCGGACATCTCGCACCCGAACCTGGTCAACCTCTACGAGCTCTTCATCGAACCGGAGCACTGCTTCTTCACGATGGAGGTCGTCGACGGCCCAAGCTTCCTCTCCTACGTCCGCCCAGAGAGCGAGATCGGTGATCTGGCGACCCTCGCCGGCTTCGCCAGCCACCTCGACGCGGAGCTCGGCGAGGCTGAGACCGACGAGAGCAACCTCGCCGCTGCCCTCGCAGGCGACCCGGGGCGGGCCCCCGTGGACCGGCTGGCCGAGGACACCGGCGACAGGCAGAGCCGGACCCTAGACTCGCGGGAGCTTGGCACCGTCGCCCAGGGTGATCTGGGGGCGAATGAGCTCGACCCGGGGGACCTGGACACAGATCCCGGGAGCGCGCCGCAGCCGGACCTGGACGGCAACTTCACGCTCGGCGACTCCCTCAGCGGCGAGACGGCGTCCGACAAGCCGGTCCGCCAGCTCCCGCAGCCGGGACATCTCGATCTGCCGAAGCTCCGTGACGCCCTCCGCCAGCTCGCCCTCGGGGTCGCGGAGATCCACGCGGCGGGCAAGCTCCACCGCGACCTCAAGCCGTCGAACGTCCTGGTCTCCGCCGACGGCCGTGTCGTCATCCTCGACTTCGGCCTGGCGACCGAGCTCCAGGGCAACGAACGCGGCGGCGACGGCCTCACCGGCACCGCCGCCTATATGGCCCCTGAACAGATCGAGGGTCAGGGCGCCGCCGCGAGCGACTGGTACGCGGTCGGGGTGATGCTCTACGAGGCCCTGACGGGACGGCGCCCCTTCACCGGATCGCTCATCCAGGTGCTGATGGACAAGCGCAAGCGGGATCCCGCGCCGCCCAAGCACCTCGACCCCAACGTCCCCGACGACCTCAACGATCTCTGCGTCCGCCTCCTCAGCCGCGCTCCCGCGGCCCGGCCGAGCGTCGGCGACATCCTCCAGCTCCTCGGCGCGACCCCCTCGTCCCGCCTCAACGCCCTCAGCGACAGCGTCAATGAGCTGGTCGGCCGCGAACGCCAGCTCGGCGAGCTCGAGGCGGCGATGGGCTCGGCGCGGGCCGGCGAGGGCGTCGCGACCTACGTCTACGGGCCCTCGGGGACCGGCAAGACGGCGCTGGTGCGGGCCTTCATCGACGCCCAGCGCCGCGATCCCGACGTCATCGTCCTCAGCAGCCGCTGCTACGTCCACGAGTCGGTCCCCTACAAGGCGCTCGACGGGATCGTCGATCGGCTGAGCCGCCTCCTGATCAACCTCCCCGAGGAGGAGGCCCGGGTCCTCCTGCCCCGCGACCTCCACTCCCTCGCCCGCCTCTTCCCGGTGATGAACACCGTGGTCGAGGCGCTGATGGACCGGGGGGTCCCGAGCCGAGGCTCCTTTGACCGCCTCGATCTCCGGCGCAAGGCCTTCGCCGCCCTCCGCGATCTCCTGACCCGCCTCGCCGACAGGCGACCGGTGCTCATCTACATCGACGATCTCCAGTGGGCGGACGCCGACTCGGCCCTCCTCCTAGAGGAGCTCCTGCGCCCGCCCGAGCCGCCGCCGCTCCTCCTCCTCGCGACCTTCCGCAGCGAGGAGATCGACGCCCAGCCCTTCCTCCGCGAGATCCTCGCGGGCACCGGCAGCGCGACCCGTCGGGCGATCGAGGTCATGCCCCTGAGCGACCGTCAGATCCGCGCCCTGGCCACCCGCCTCCTCAGCGATTCGACCGAGGCCCGGGCGTTTGTCCCGACGATCGTCCGCGAGGCCGCCGGCTCCCCCTTCCTCGCCGAGCAGCTCGCGACCTATGTCCTCCACGGTGACGATGTCGGGGCCACCGGCGTCGGCCTTGGCGAGATGCTCCGGGCCCGGATCGCCAACCAGCCCGAGGGCGCAGCGCCGCTCCTCACGACCCTGGCGGTCGCCGCTCACCCCCTCCCCTCGCAGGTCGCGGCCGCCGCTGCCGGCCTCAAGGACGACGAGCGACCGCTGGTCAAGAGCCTCGTCAACGCCCGCCTCCTCCGGGTCAGCGGCGCCGACGAAGAGCTCGAGATGTACCACGACCGGCTGCGCGAGAACCTCACCAGCAGCCTCGCCCTGCCCGAGGTCCGCAGGTGTCATCGCCGGGTCGCCCAGGCGATGGAGCGCCATGGCCTGGACGATCCGGAGGCCCTCTTCGGCCACTACCGCGGCGCCCGTGACTCGACCCGCGCGGCCCTCTACGCCGACCGAGCGGCGACCAAGGCGAGCGAGGCCCTCGCCTTTGACCAGGCCGCCCAGTTCTACCGCTATGCCCTGGACCTCGCGCTCCCCGAGGCGAAGCCCCCCGAGGAGAGCCCCCACCAGAGCCGCCTGAGCAAGGCCCGCCTGGAGCGCGGCCTAGGCGAGGCCCTCGCCAACGCGGGCCGCTGCCAAGAGGCCGCCGACGCCTTCCTCCGGGCCGCCGATCTCGTCGACGCCCAACGAGCCCTCGAGCTGCGCCGAGCCGCCGCCGAGCAGCTCCTCAGCAGCGGTCACCTCGACGAGGGGCGACGCGTCCTCGGCGAGGTCCTGGCCCAGGTCGGGATGAGCCTGCCGCCCTCGCCGAAGCGGGCGCTGCTCTCGCTCCTCACCCGCCGGATCAAGCTCAAGCTCCGCGGCTATTCCTTCAAGGAGCGGCCTGAGGCGGAGATCCCCGCCGACAAGCTGCACATGATCGACATCTGCTGGGCGGTCTCCACCGGCCTGAGCATGATCGACAACATTCGCGGGGCCGACTTCTCCGCCCGCGGCCTCCTCCTCTCGCTCGACGCCGGCGAGCCCGTCCGGATCGCCAACACCCTGAGCATGGAGGCGGCGTTCCTCGCCAGCGCCGGCGGGGCCAAGCGCGAGCGGGCCTTCACCCTCTCCCGCAGGGCGATCGACGTCGCGACCAAGACCGGCAACCCCGCGCCGCTCGCCCAGGCGACGATGACCGCGGCTGCCTGCGCCTACCTCTGCGGTCTCTGGCGCGAGGCCGCCACCTACGCCGCCGAGGCCGACCTGATGCTCCACGAGCGCTGCCCCGGAGCGATCTGGCAGACGGCCACCGCCCGCCGCTTTCGCTGCGGCGCGCTGATGTACCTCGGCGAGCTCCGAGAGCTGACCTACGGCCTCTCGCGCTGGCTCCGCGACGCCGAAGAGCGCGGCAACCTCTACTCGGACGCCGACCTCAAGGCGCGGCTCTTCCTCTATTGGCTCGCCGCCGACGATACCGAGGGCCATCGCCAGCTCTTGGACGAGATCTTCGCCCGCTGGACCAGCGAGGGCTATCACATCCAGCACTTCAACGCGCTGCGATCGCTGCTCCACGGCGATCTCTACGACGGTACCGTCGACCGCGCCGAGCATCGCTTCGCAGCCCAGCTCAGCTCCCTTGAGGGATCGATGCTCCTCCGGGTCCAGCTAGTCCGCGGCGAGACCCACCAGCTCAAGGCGATGCTCGGCCTGGCCAACCTCGCCACAGGCAAGCTCTCCAGATCCAAGCGCAAGACCACGCTCAAGTCGATCGACCGGGCGCTCGGGGCCCTCCAGGGAGAGGCTGAGCCCTGGTGCGTCGCCCTCGCCGGGCTCCACCGCGCCGGCTACGAGCGCCAGCGCGGCGACGATGCCCAGGCGGCCACGACCCTTGAGCGGGCGATCGCCGATCTCAAGGGCGCCGACATGGGCCTCCACGCCCAGGCCGGCGAGCGAGCGCTCGGGCTCATCCTCGGCGGCGACGCGGGGGCAGCCAAGGTCGCCAGCGCCGAGGCATGGATGAAGGACCAGGGGATCCGCCGACCGGACAGGATCACCCAGGCGATGGCCCCGGGGCTCCTGCCGCTGATCTAGCCGCACAGCGCAGCCGCCCCAGGGGCTCGGCGAACGCTCGCGCGAGAGCGGCCTCAGCCACACATCCCACAGCCGAAGACGTCGACCTCGGCGACGCAGAGATCGTCCCAGCCCGCCTCACAGCACAGGGGATCCTCCGCGCAGACGCAGGCCTCGACCTCTGGATCGACGCAGCCTGGGTTCATGTGGGCGTCGCAGCAGCTGTCGCCGCCGCCACAGACTCCACAGCCGTAGAGCTCGACCCCGTCGACGCAGGCCTGATCCCACTCGGCCTCACAGCAAAAGGAGTCCTCTGCGCAGACGCAGGCGCTGATCGCATCGTCGTTGCAGGAGGGCTCGGGGTGGAGCTCACAGCACTCGCCCCCCAGGCCTCCGCACATCCCACAGCCGAGGAGCTCGACCGCCTCGGCGCAGGCCTCGGTCCAGGGACCCTCGCAACACTCGGGCGCAGCCTCGCAGACGCAGGCCTCGACCTCTAGCTCGTCGCAGCCGGGCTCATCGTGGGCCTCGCAACAGGCGGACGGCGGCGGCAGCTCGCAGACGCCACACTCCAGGAACTCGACCAGCCCCGCGCAGACCTCGTCCCAGCCCTCGTCGCAGCAGCCAGGGGCGATGTCGCAGACGCAGGCCTCGATCCCGTCATCCTCGCAGCCGAGGCCGCCGTGGGCCTCGCAGCAGGCCCCTGTATCCCCCATCTCACACATTCCGCAGCCGAGCTTCTCGACCTCGGCGACGCACTGCTCGTCCCACATCTGCTCACAGCAGTAGGGGTTCTGGTCGCAGACGCAGGCGGCGATCTCCGGCTCGTCGCAGCTCGGCGAGCCGTGCGGCAGGCAGCAGGGCGTCTCGCCGCCGCCGCACTCGGCGCTGCAGCCGAAGAGCTCAACCTCCTGCACGCATTGCCCGTCCCACGAGGTCTCACAACAGTAGGCGTCCTGCGCACATACGCACTCCGCGATCTCCGGGTCCTCGCAGCTCGGGCTCTCGTGCGCGTCGCAGCAACCCAGCTCCATGACCCCTTCGCACATGCCGCAGCCGAGGGCCTCGACGAGCTGGGCGCACTGCCCGTCCCACTGCTCGTCGCAGCAAAAGGAATCCTCCGCGCAGACACACTCGGCGATCGTCCCGTCTTCGCAGCTCGGCCCCTCCTGAGGCTCACAGCAGTCCCCGCCGCCGCCCTCCGTGTCCGTGTCCGGGCCGGTGACGGTCATCCCCGTCGCGGTCGGCTCGGTCTCGCCGACGCTGACGCCTGAGCTTCCGGTCGTCCTTCCGGTCGTCCTTCCGGTCGTCCGTCCGCTGCCCGCGGTCGTCGACTCCGTGTCGGAGGTCGTGCCGGTCGTCGCCTCGCCGCTGTGTCCGTCGGTCGTCACCTCACCGGTCGTCACCTCACCGGTCGTCACCTCACCGGTCGTCACGACGCCGCTCGAGGACACCGTATCCGTCACAGGAGCGACGGTATCGGAGACTGCGATATCGTCATCACCGGCGCATCCGACGACGAGCAAGAGCGCTGCGAGAGCGCCTGAAAGGCCCTCTAGAGGCCATTTTGGGACGTTTCCACCGGCGCACGACGATCGGACGCCAATACCAACGGAGTTACCAGGAGAGCCGGCATTCCAACGCATAGGGACCCCTCACAAAGGAGCGGCCCGCACCACCATCACGACGCACATCGCCGGACCGCCCTACCCCCGTAGTCTACTCGCAACGGCGCGCGATGGAAGGTGCTTGTGCAGGCAAACATCAACGGCGACGACGACGACGGACGGCGAGGGCGAGGAGTCCGAAGGCCATCCACGGCGCGCCGCCGCTGCTCCCCTGAACGCAGCCACAGGCGACATCATCGTCACCTGCGCCCGAGTCGGTCGCGCTCTCCGTCGTGCTCTCCGTCGCCGATGAGGCGGTGCTATCCCCAGATCCGGCTGTCGGCCCGGCGCTCTCGGACGAAGATCCTGTGTCCGATCCAGTAGCCGATCCCGCTGACGATCCCCCCTCCGTCGTCCCGTCCGTCGTCCCGTCGCCGGTCGTCCCGTCGCCGGTCGTCCCGTCCGTCATCCCGGTCGTGCCGTCGGAGGTGGAAGGATCCCCAGTCGTAGGATCCCCCGTCGTACCCGTCGTCTCGACCCCGGCCCCCTCGATGACGATGTCGGCGCATTGGTAGTACATGTCGTTGCCGTCGGCGAACGGGGGCTTGTCGTACATCACCTGGATCACCTGAAGGGTGCAGGTCTCGCAGGAGACGTCCGGGAGCTCGACCTCCACCTCGTAGACGCCGCCCGCCTTGTCCGCGATCTCGTCGAGGAGCACCGCGTCGTTGCTGTAGTACTCGTCCATCGCCGCCGGATCGACGAAGTCATCCTGCCCGTCGAGATCAAGCGACACCCGGTAGTGTGACGGGTGATTGACGGTCTCCTCCCAGGAGACGGTGATCGTCTCCCCGCCGGTGTAGGTGACGACCGGAGCCCCCTTCATGTCCTGATCAGCGGCGAGGCCGCAGGGGCCCGTCTTTTGCTCGGTGTTGCGAGCCACCGGGGATATCAGCTGGATATGGGCGGCCGCGGGAGCGGCGACGACGAGACAACAGAGGGCGGCGAAGACAGGTCCGAGGGTACGCATGTGAATCAACTCCATCATCGGTGTACCAGGTCGCGACTCCGCGCCGAAGCTCCGCGCCGAAGCTCCGCGCCGAAGCTCCGCCGCGCAAGGGCTCGCACACAGCTCCCTCCCATGCGGGCTCTCTCGATCTCGATCGCAGGTCGGACCGAACGAAGGTCGCCGTCCCCGTCCGGTCGGGGGCACGGGCCGACTGCAGCCGCCGCCTCCAGCCCTCAGCCGAGGGCTCTCGCGACCCGAAGGCCCCGACCCAACGCCCCTATCAGCGGCCGAGCACGGGGCCTCGGCATCCGCCAGCGGCCGCGCACAGGGCCTCGGCACCCGCGTCCGGACGACGACGACCGTCCCAGCCCTCAGCCCTCAGCCCTCAGCCCTCAGCCCCCAGCCCTCAGCCGCGGGCCGAGGATCCGCGGAGCGCACGACGACCTCGCAGCGCGATCTCCCGCGCCTCCTCGACGGTCGACGCGAGGGCCACCAGGTGCCCCATCTTCCGCCCCGGCCGCGGCTCGTGCTTGCCATAGAGGTGGAGCTTGAGCGCGGGGGACGAGCGCAGCGCAGCCTGCCAATCCGGCTCTCCGTCGGCCCAGAGGTCGCCGAGCAGGTTGACCATCGCCGCCGGCTGAAGCTGAGTCGGCGCGCCCAGGGGCAGACCGCAGACAGCCCTCACCTGCTGCTCAAACTGCGAGGTCAGGCACGCGTCGATCGTCAGGTGGCCCGAATTGTGGGGCCGCGGCGCCAGCTCGTTGACCAGGATCCGACGATCCCGGGTGACGAAGAGCTCGGCGCATAGCACCCCGACGAGCTCGAACGACTCGGCGATCCGCTGGGCCAGCGCCCTCGCCTGCTCCGCCAGCCCGTCGTCGACGGGGGCTGGCGAGAGGGTGACGTCGAGGATCCCGTCGACGTGGTGATTCTCGACCGGGCCGTAGGTGACCAGCTCACCGTCCGCGCCGCGAGCGACGACCACCGAGAGTTCACGCTCAAAGTCGACGAAGCCCTCGAGGATGGCCTCGTCCGTCGCGAGGTCGGCCCACGCGGCCGCCGCCTCGTCGACACTGCGGACCCGTCGCTGCCCCTTGCCGTCGTAGCCCCAGCCGGCCGTCTTCAGGAGACCGGCGCCGCCGAGGCGACCCAGACCCTCGTGAAGGTCATCAAGGGTGCGCACGACGACGAACTCCGTGGTCGCGAAGCCCCGCTCGCGCAGCGCTGTCTTCTCGCGCAGTCGATGCTGCGTCGTCTCCAGCAGGCTCCCCGCGGGGCGCACCGGGGCCACCTCCGCCGCCGCCGCCGCCGTCGCCGCGGGGACATTCTCAAACTCAAAGCTCATCACGTCGACGCTCGCCGCGAAGCTCCGCACAGCCTCGAGATCCTCGTAGGGCTGGCAGACCTCGCGGTCCGCGACCTGACCGGTCGGGGTGTCGTCAGCGGGCGAGAAGGTGTGCACGCGATAGCCGAGCTGACGCGCCGCGATCGCGAACATCCGCCCGAGCTGACCGCTCCCGAGCACCCCGATCGTCGCCCCAGGCAGGATCGGCCCAGACAGCTCGATCATGGCAACGTCTCCCCGAGCACTCGCTCGACCTGGGCAGCGCGGAAATCACGGAGCTGGCTCCGCAGCGACGGGTCCTGAGCCCCGAGGATCGCGACCGCACAGAGCGCGGCGTTGACCGCCCCCGACTCGCCGATCGACATCGTCGCCACCGGCACCCCCTTGGGCATCTGAACGATCGAGAGCAGCGAGTCGACCCCGCGCAGGGTCCTCCCGGCGATAGGTACGCCGATCACGGGCAGCAAGGACTCGGCGGCGACCATCCCGGGGAGGTGAGCCGCCCCGCCAGCGCCGGCGATGATCACCTGAAGGCCCCGCTCCTCGGCGGTCGACGCATACTCCACCAGCCAGCGCGGTGTCCGGTGGGCCGAGACCACGCGACACTCGTGGGCGACCCCGAATGAACGCAGCATCTCGGCGCTGTGGGCCATCGTCGGCCAGTCGCTCTTGCTCCCCATGATCACGCCGACCAAGGGGCGGTTGTCGTGCTCCATGGCCCGGGATTATCGGACATGCCCGCGCGCTTGTCCGCCCCCGTCCGCCCGCCATGATCCAAGCGATAGGCCGAGAACGCCGGCTTGAGGCAGTTCTGGCTCGGCGAGCGCGAGCTGTCACTTGAGCGTAGAGTAGAGATCCCGCGATGCCTGCCCCGACCCTCAAGCCCTCGCTCCTCCTCGTCGCGGCCCTCGGCAGCCTGCTCGCGCCCACCTCTGCGAACGCGAAGCCCGATCGCCGCGGCTTCCACAGCGAGCTCACCCTCGGCGCGAGCGCCTGCGTCTCCGGCCGGGCCCAGTGCACCGCCGAGGACGAGACGCTGGGCGGTAAGACCAAGCCCCACGCCGGCTTTGGCGCCACCCTCGGCTTTCGCCCGATCAAGGTGTTGATGATCGGCGCCGCCTACAACCTGGGCTTCTTCAACCCCGACTACGCGGCCGCTGGCGCCGACGTCTATCGGCGCGCCGTCCAGCACTCCTTCTTCGCCGTCGCCCGGGCGATCCTCCCGGTCTGGCGCTTCGACCTCGGGCTCGAGCTCGGCCCCGGCTGGTCGCGTCAGACCTTCCGCGGGACCGATGACGCGCTCTTCGAGCGGGTCTCCTCGCAGGGCTTCGCGATGAAGATGGGCCCGGTGATCGACCTCTACGTCACCAAGCACTTCTTCTTCGGCGCGAAGGCCGACTTCATCTTCAACTTCCACCGCGAGGTCTGCACTGACGCCCTCAGCGAACCGCGCGTCTGCGTCCGCGCCCAAGGGTCGGATCAGGCCGCGGTCCACCAGGTGATAGGCGGCCTCCACATCGGCTCCGTGTTCTGAACCCCGTCAGAGCGCCGCCTCGCTCCCGTCCTCTTCTCGGCAAACCACGCGTCTGCGCCCGCTCCCGAGCGTCGGATCAGGCCGCGGTCCACCAGGTGCTCTCGATATCGCAGACGCGTCGAGCCTGCTGCCATCGATCCTGCTGACGCCAGCCCGCTGACGTTCAGCCCGCTGACGTTCAGCCCGCTGACATCGATCCTGCTGACGTCGATCCTGCTGGCGCCAGCCCGCTGACGTCGGGCCTCGGGGCACGCGAACGTCCGCCGCGATCACCTCACCGATCGCCGCGCCCCCTATCTCCACAGTTCGTCCGCGTCGGCGCTCGGGAGCTGCGTCCCATCTCGCCAGCGGCCGCGGCTAGGGACCGCCGTAGGCGTCGCTGAACTCAGCGATCGTCGACATCAGATGCCGCGGCACGTCGATGCCCTCGCGGCTCAGCTCCCGCAACGTCCGCTCGTAGTCCTCGAGGCCAGTCCCGGGGATCCGCGTGATCCGGTCGAGCGCGCCGCGCAGGGCAGCGATGATCTCATCGCTCATCAGCCAACGGTGGACCGCGTGGAGGCGGAAGACCCGGTCGAGCCAGACCCCAGAGGCGGACTTCGCGGCGAGCTGGATGAGGCAGTTGATGGCGATCCGAGCGGTCGGATGGTCACCGGCGACGTTCGCACCCATGAGCTGATTGGTCAGCGCGAGCGCGTAGCGCTCGGCCTCCTTGATCTTGCCCATGTTGAGGCTCTTCTGGACGAGCTGAGAGATGAGCGCCGGGAACTGGTTGTCCTCGTGGGGCCCTATCGTCTTGCGCAGCGAGTCCATCGGATCCTCCGACGAGCCGGAGCTGGCGTCGCTCAAGATCGCGATCACTTCGCGACCGATCCGAACCGAGTCCCCGTGACGTAGGCTCAACTTGTTGCGGGCGGTCACCCGCTTTCCGTTGAGGAAGGTCCCGTTGCTGCTGTCCAGATCCTCGAGCTCGACCGCCGAAGACGTCACATAGAGTCGGGCGTGATAGCGAGACGTCAGGTCGTCGTCGAGGATCAACCAACAGTCGCTCATTCGGCCGACAAGGTGGGTTCCGACGGGGAGAGCGAGCGTCCGACCGCCGAACTTGATCTTGAAGTTCGTCACCTCGGCGACACGATACCTCATCACGCGCGGCCTGACACCGGCAGTGACCCCATTAGGGTCACGCCGCGAGCGAAGCCGAAGCTGCTCCTCGAATGGGGTGCGCAACGGCCTGCGCACCTCATTGCGCGCCTCTTCTCCCCTGAGCGGTGCGCTCGCCGGTCCTCAGCAGAGGACTGAGCTGCGCTGGGCGACTTCGGCGAAGCACCTTGAGCCCTCGCCGAAGACGCTCCGCTCGGCCACCGATCTGGCGTTCCAAAGCTTGGGTCGTCGATCCCTCGCGAACGTGCGCGTGTCTTCGCGACCTGCGACGTCCATCCCTCTGCTCTCGCGCCTCCCGACCCGACCCTCCGCCGAGGTTTGGACGGTCCGGCACAAGCCACGGACATGCGCCAGATCAAGCGAGGGCGAGGGCCCAGAGGCTGTAGCGAAGGTCTCCCGTGCTCGGACGAAACGCCGCTGTGCCGGGCCGTAGCGCAGGACTTTGAGCCTCCGTCTCCGAGCAAAGAGCCCGCAGACGTCACCGCTCGGCTAGCGGACGATGAACTTCTCGTCGACGACGACGTTCGGGGTCAGGAAGATCCGCATGATCTGCCCCCGCAGGCCGCCGCTCCCACCGCTGCCGCTGGCGTCGACGACGTAGATGATCCCGTTGTCCGGACCGTTGACGACCCGCACAGGGCCGACGAGCGGCACCGATCCGAGCGTCGCGCCCTCGTTGTAGGGCGAGTAGGCCTGCACCGTCGAGAAGGACTCGCGGTAGTTCCTCGGGATCCGCGAGCGGCGGAAGGAGGAGAAATCTGCGGGCCAGGCGAGGTCCTCACCTGGGACCGGCGCCGCCAGATCCGTCAGGCTCGCGAGGTCGAGGACCAGCGAGAACATCGGGTTGCTGTAGCGGATCGCCGAGACCCGCTCCCCCTGATAGAAGAAGTCGTGGAAGAGCCGGGCCGACGAATTACCGTCGAGCACCGCCGGACGATCCTCGGTGATGAAGCAGGGGTTCGGCGTCCCAGTCTCGGGGATCTTGCCAGAGGGGCAGCTCGGGATCGGATCGAAGTCGCCGAAGCGGGTGTCCTCTTCGTCCTCGCCCAGGCGGATCCGTGAGGTCAGCAGGTTCGACGCCGAGTGATCCTCGTAGCACTCGCCGTTGTCGTCGGCGCGGACCCGCTGATCGAGGAAAGAGTAGCCGCCCGGGCCGCGGACGATGAACGAGTTGCGCGCGCGGACGTGATAGCGGATGAGCTCGCCGAAGCATTGGGGCCCCGGCAGGCGACGGAGCACACAGTCCTCGCCAGCCTCCTCGTCGCAGGGACGACGGCAGATCCCATCCAGGCAGAGGGGGAAGGGAACCTCCTCGTTGCCGAGGCGATCGGTGCCGACGATCCCCTCGCAGTCGGCGTTGACCTTGCAGCCGCCCTCGGGCTGCTCGTCGGCGCAGATCATCCGCCCGTCGAGCTCGGTGATGGTGACCAGGCCGTCCTCATCCTCGGCGTAGTCGAGATAGGCGGTCTTCGGGATGTCCATCGCCTGGAGATGGAGCTCGGTCTCGAAGGCGCGGCTGATCAGGAACTCCCGCAGCGGTGAGCCGCAAGGGTCGGAGATGTACTCAGCACAGGCCTCGCGGAGGCCTTCGACGCCCTCGTCGTAGACCTCGCCGGAGACGCAGATCCCGGTCGCTGAGGTGCTCTCGTCGCGGAGGCAGATCTGGCCGACGCCGCAGTCCGCAGTGTCGCCGCAGCCGAAGACCAGCACCTTGTCCCCGGCGAGCACGCCGTCCTCGCAAAACGAGGCGCTCTGGTCGACGAGGCGGGATCCGTCGGGCTCGGTCGTGTAGCAGTAGACGTCGCCGGGGCCCGGGTCGTCGCAGAGGAGCTGGCCGGTCGAGCTCGCGGTGCTCGGCAGCTCGCCCTCCCAGTTGAGCGTCCATTCGCCGCCGCGCCACTCGCGGAAGTCGCGGGGGATCACGCGGGCGACCGCCGCGGTGTAGATCGCGGCACCATCGTCCGGCTTGCTCAGGCCGTCGGTGTTGGTGATCGCCGAGGCGTTCGCCCCCGAGATCAGCTGAGTGGCGGTCTCGCAGGACTCACCGGCGTCGACGCAGGGATCGACGTAGGCGAGGTCGACCCGCCGCAGAGACGGCGAGAGCACCTTGACCGCGTTGGCCTCGATCGAGTCTCCGCTGAGAAAGCGGTTCGGCTCCCGATCGTCGACCCGCGGCAGGCCGAGCGGATCGCCGATGCTCGGATCACGCTGGGGCCACAGCGAATGGGGCAGGACCAGCGCCGAGAGGGTCTGGAGGGGATCGATCGTCTCGGGGATCGCGACCCCGTCGGTGAACTGGCCGAAGGTGACGTAGACGATCCGGCCGACGTTGGTCACGCCGATGCCGACGACGCCGTCGCTGGTGAAGGGCGAGCGGACCGAGCTAGCGCCGACCTCGTTGTCGGCGGCGACCCGCTGAAAGGTCCAATCTGTGACGACAGCGCCGTTGGGCGCCCGGATCCCGGGACCCTGGGCGAAGGGCCGACGATCCGGCGGATTGTCCCCCGGGTAGGCGGCCTCGTTGCAGATCGTCGTCGTGACCTGGGTCGGGTCGACCTGGGTGTCGCACTCGATGCCGATCTCGTCGCGCTCCACCGTCAGGTCGCGGCGGACCACCCGGGTCGAACCGTCACCGGTGATCACGTAGAGGAACTGGTGATAGATCTCGCCGAGCGAGCCCGCGTCGGTGACGATCTCCATCGCCGGCGTCGGCGAGATCCCGAGGATCCCGCTGGCCGAGCTAAGCTCGATCTGGAGGCTGGTATCGGCGAAGCTCCGCCCCTCAAAGGGGATCTCGACGAGCACGTCCGAGCCGGCGCCACCGACGAAGAGCGTGGAGTCGACGATCGCGGTGTCGGCCGGATCCACGGCCTCGCCATCCTCACCAGGATCGGGCGGGACGACGAGGGCGAGCGCCTGCGGCGAGACCCCGTCGGGATCACCGACCGCGGTCGCGTTCGCGAGCTGCTCCTCGTCGAGCTGCCCCGGGCACTCGATCGGACACTCCGGGTCGTTGCCGGTGTCGACAACGTCGATCCCGCCGTCCTCGGAGACCATGAGCTGCCGGCTCTGGAGGATCCGACCGCTCAGCAGATCGACCTCGGCGACGAGATCACAGCTCGGGAAGGTGATGTAGACGCTCGCCGGCTGATCGGGATTGCAGATCCCGCCGGTGATGTCCTCAAATCCGAGCGAGGCGGCATCGCCTAGCGCGGATGAGCTGGTGAGCTCGTCCGGGGCCATCAACACCTGACCTGGGCGGGCGCCAAGGGGGGTCCCGTCGGCCCTGCGTGGGGTCACCGACGCGACCGCCACGCTCGCCGAGCGGTCGAGGTTGAACTCGATGGCGCTCGCCCCAAGCGAGGGGATATCGAGCACGCTGATGTCACAGCTCCCGTAGTTGGCGACCGCGGCGCGGCAACCATCGCGGCCGACCGAGACGCTCGAGGGCAGCTCCCCGACGGGGATAAACTGGTAGCCCGGCGACTCGCGATCCATGTCGACGAGACCGCCCAGACAGTTGCTGAAGAGAGCGACCTCGTTGCGCTCCGAGTTGGCGATAATGCCGATGAGCTGCGGCGTGTCGCGAGACGAGCAGCTGCTGATCGTCCCGTCGCATTGGTTGAACGCGAGCGGCGTGACGACCTCTCCGTCGGTCTGGATACAGGCGAGGCTGACGTCCAGCGGACGATCCAAGACCCGGTTCGGGATCACGGTCCGGGTCTGCTGCTGACAGCCGCCGTACCCGACCGCGAGGAGGGGCGCGACGAGGGCGAGCGCGGCGAACGGGAGGGAGCGGCGCATCATCCTGAGTATGGCTCCTGGAGGCCGATCCGAGCGACCTCGGTGAAGCGGGTCTTCCGCCGGTCGTCGATGTCGACGACGCTGATCGTCGCGTCGAGGGAGTTGGCGACGTAGATGTATTGGCGCGCCTCGTCGTAGGTCATCTGGTGCGGCCCCGAGCCGACGAAGACCTGCTCGATCACCCGGAAGGCGCTGAGGTCGATGATGAAGATCGTCCCCGGGCGGTAGCAGCTGACCGCCGCGTACTCGTTGCCCTCATCGCCGAAGACGACCATCGCCGAGGGCTGGGCGCAGACCTCGACCTGGGCCGCCGGGGTGTCGCGGGTCTCGCCGCTCTCGTCGAGGCTGGTATCGATCCGGATCAGGCTGCCGACGCTGTTGCGGACGACGTAGAGCGAATTGCCGTCGCGGGAGAAGGCGATGTCGCCGAACCCCCCGGCGACCGCGGTGGCCGAGTCGACGCCGGCGCCGACGAACTGGTCGTGCGCGACCAGGCGATGCTCACAGAGCACTCCGCCGGCGACACCGGCCTCGAGCTCCTCGGCGGTGACGCACTTGTAGTGGCCCTCGACCGCGGCTCGCTCGACGGTCAGCCGGAGGATGAATTCGGTCTTGCGATGGGCCGCGTAGATCAGCGGCCGGGAGCAGCCCTGGGTCTTTGACGGCTCGTTGCCGACGACGCAGAGGGTGTAGTTCTCGTCGCAGATCGCCTCGACGCCGCCTTCGCTGAGGCAGGTCTCGCGCTCGGCCGCGCAGGTCGCCACATCGCCGCCCGGGCTGCAGGGGCGCTCGGCGAGGCCATAGCCGCCGACATAGGCCTGATCGCTGAAGAGGGGCTGGATGTCGATGATCGCCGGCTCGCCGCGGTTCGCCTCGCCGTAGAGCCCGCCGAGCCCGACCAGGGTCACCTCTGGGATCTCGGTGTGGGTGACCACCGCGAGGTCGACACCGGATACCCCCCCCTGCCCGTCAGGCTCATCGACCCGGGTCATCAGGATGTTGGTCGGCTCGCGACCGAGCGTCCGGTAGTCCGTATTGTTGCGGAGGTAGCGGATCCGCTGATCCTTGGCGCAGCGCCGCGGGTCTTGGGCCTCGCTGTCGACACCACAGTTCAGGCGGAGCCCGTCGCCAGGCTCGAGCCCGCCGCCGAGGTCGACATAGGCGATGCTCGGATCTGCGCGGACGGGGACCATCAGCTGCCAGCCGCCGTTCTCTCGCTGATAGGCGGAGATCCCGGCGGTGAAGGAGCCGATATGAACGGTCTCGTCCTCGGCGATCAGCGACTCCTCGCCGCACTCGACGAGCTGCGGGACGATCCCGTTGCGACGGCAGGGGTTCTTCGCGTCGACCTCGGCGTAGATGTCGAGGATGTCGTCGCGCTGAGCACCGTCCGTCGCCGGCGGGGCATCGTCGACGCTCGCCTGGGTGCTCAGGATCGGCGACTCTTGCCAGGCTGAGAAGAACGCGTCGAGGTCGATCGCGGCGATCGATGAGCCGTTGAAGACGAGGTCACTGTTGGCGTTCGTGACGAAGAGCCAGCGCGCTGGCGCCGGCCAGGAGCGGGTCCCGTCCGCGCTCTGGACCGCTGCTGGCCGCGGATCCAAGAGCAGCCCCGCGGGGAAGAAGAGGCGGTTGTTTGGCGGCGGAACGCCCACGCCTGCGTCGCCGCAGCTCGTGAGAGCTCCGGCTCCGACCACAGGCATACCCAGCCAAAGGCCGAGGGCGGCGACGAGGCGGCCAGGGCGTCGACAGGGGCGCGGCATCGGCCGGGAAGCTACCACAGCGTCGAGCCTGACGCCGGACCAAGTAATTGGACCCACAACCCTGGGACCAGAAAGCTGGGCTCACAACGCGAGGACCAGAGAGCGGAGCCAACCAGGGCCCACAACCCTTGCCACGGCCTCCTAGCCCCCAGCGGTCGCCTGCGGGAGCTGGGCCAGGAAGGCGAGCGAGCGCAGCGGCCGGCGCAGGTGCGGCCGGAGGAGGCTGACGCTGAGATCACGCAGGGCCCGACGGACCGCCGACGCAGAGGCCTCGACCGCGTCGACGATCCCTGCGCTGCTCGCCCCGTCGCCGGCGCGGTCGCTCTCGGCCAGACCGAGGGCCAGGCCGAGGGCCAGACCGAGGACCTCGACCTGGACCCGCTGCCCTCCCCTGTCGTGGCGCTCACAGAGGGCCCCCCCGCGGACCGCGTCGAAGGCGATCACCTCGCCGCGGACCGCGCCTCCGCAGACGCAGCAGCACTCAAAGGATGGCAGGAGGCCAAGACAGTCGAGGAGCACCAGCTCAAAGCGCCGCAGCTCGCTCACCCGCGGCGCGCCCTCGATCAGCGCCCCGAGGCTGCGGTTGAGCTCGACGAAGATCCGCGGATCCTCCTGGCGACCGAGGACAAGCTCGTCGCAGAGCTCGCAGAGATAGGCGACATAGGCGAAACGATGGAGATCTTGACCGACCGGAGCGTGGCTTCGGGTCGCGGAGAAGGCCGAGAGGCGGAGCAGCGCCCCGCGACCGCGGGAGACCGTCGCCTCGCCGACCATCCCCGGATGAAGGCCACCGGCGAAGCGCCGCTTCGATCCCCGCGCCCGGGTCGCCGCCGCCTCGAGCTTGCCGTTGCGGGCAGAGAGGAGGATGACGAGGAGATCCGCGTCGCCGAGCGGCCGGGTCCGGAGGATGATCGCCGGGAGAACCTCGCCGGCGCTCATCCGCCCACCTGGAGGAGCACGGTCGCCAACCAGAAGTAGAAGAGCAGGCCGAGGATGTCGACCGCGGTGGTGACGAAGGGCCCGGTCGCGACCGCAGGATCGACGTTGATCCGGTTGAGGAAGAGCGGCACCGACGCGCCTACGCCGGCGGCGATCATCATCGACCCGACCATCCCGAAGGTGATCACAAGGCCGAGGTTGACGGGATCCGCCTCGGTGGTCCCGAGCAGCGGCGCAGCGAGCGCGATCCCCGTCCCGTAGAGCATCCCCATCGCCGCGCCGAGGGCGATCTCCCGGAGGATCACCCGCCCGAGACGGGTCGTCTCGACCAGGCCGACGGCGAGACCGCGGACCATGATCGTCGAGCTTTGGGTGCCGACATTGCCGCCCATACCGGCGACGACCGGCATGAAGAGCGCCAGCGCCGGGACGGTCCGCAGCGCCTCCTCAAAGCCTTGGAGAGAGACCGCGACCATCAGACCGCCGACCGCCGCGGCCATCAGCCACGGCCAGCGGGCTTTGAACGAGGCGCCGAACGACATGGTCGAGGCCATGCCATCACCGGCGCCGGCCATCTTTAGGATGTCCTCGGTCGCCTCTTCGCGGAGAACGTCGACGATATCGTCGATCGTCACGACGCCGAGGAGACGGCGCTGCTCATCGACGACCGGGATCGCGACAAGATCGTAGCGCGAGGCGAGCTCGGCGACGGTCTCCTGATCGGTCTCCACCGTCACATAGATGAGCTCCGTCGCCATCACCGCGTGGATCGGCACGTCGGGCTTGGAGGTGACGAGCTGGCGGAGGCTGATCACCCCGACCAAACGATCCTGCTCGTCGACGACGTAGATGTAGAAGACGCTCCCCGGAAGCTCCTCCGCCTCCTGCTGGATCATCCGCGTCGCCTCGGCGATCGTGACGTCCTCGTTGATCCGCGCCGCGTCGAGGGACATGATCCCGCCAGCGCTGTTCTCGGGATAGGCGAGCAGCTCCTCGAGCTCGCCGCGATCGTCGAGGCGCGAGAGGATCGCCCGCAGCTGCTCTGGCTCGATCTCGCCGAGGATGTCAGCGACGTCGTCGGAGTCGAGGTTGTCGAGGATCCGCGCCGCCTCCTCTGGAGCGAGGCGACTGATCACCATCGCCGAGACCTCGTAGCGCATCGACGCGACGACCTCGGAGCGCAGCTCGAGGGAGAGCTGGTGGAGGATCGTGTCCTGCTCCTTCGGCGAGAGCGGGACGATGAGCGCCGCGATCTGGACCTCGTCGAGCCGCGCGAGCGCCCGCGAGAGCAGCCTCGTATCGCCCGAACGGATCAGGCGCAGATAATCCGCGCTGTTGGGGATAACGGGCATAGAGAGCCTCCTCGCAGGACCCCGAGGGCCGGCGGACTATACGTCGGCGCGGGGCCGCGAGCGACCACTCATGTCAAGGCCCAGATCAGCACGAGCGCAGAGGGGGGCGCTCCCAGGACCTGCCGCTCGGCGGCGGAGGCCGTCGTCCTGTCGAAGACATCCGCCCGCCTCTTCATCAGCAGCCACCGCTGCACCGGAGCCATGCGCTGGGGGCGGCTCTTCGCCGCAGGCAGGGGGCTAGCTCTGCGGCGGGACCGCTTGTTGGGCGCCGAAGGCCATCAAGACGGCGAAGGCGAGGCCGAGCACCAGAAGGACGACGGCCACCCACAGGAAGATGTTGGCGCCAGGGAGACGAGCCGCGACGCTGCCGATGCGCTCCAGCAGCTGACGGAAGAACTCCGAAGGGGCCCGAGGCTCGCGCTCCGGGCCTGCGCTCGACCCTGTGCCGCGCCGCGAGAGCGAGCGATGCGAGGGGATCCGCGGACCTCCGCGGAGCGCGTC
>Ga0316189_10000766_pt1 | contig 32194 bp, 35 predicted proteins | sample LowCovwburrow_MG_FD_204930 | JGI IMG/M metagenome (GOLD analysis project Ga0316189, IMG submission 204930) | Coastal sediment microbial communities from Maine, United States - Lowes Cove worm burrow | ecosystem: Environmental > Aquatic > Marine > Coastal > Sediment | place: USA: Maine...
TTACTCGATAATTTTTGACACGACACCGGAGCCTACGGTCCGGCCGCCTTCGCGGATGGCGAAGCGCAGTTTCTCTTCCATCGCGATCGGGGCGATCAGTTCAACGTTGAACTTCAGGTTGTCGCCCGGCATCACCATCTCGGTGCCTGCCGGAAGCTCAACCGTGCCCGTCACATCCGTCGTACGGAAGTAAAACTGTGGACGATAGTTCGCAAAGAACGGCGTGTGACGGCCACCCTCTTCCTTGGTCAGAATATAGACCTCGGCTTCGAACTTGGTGTGTGGCTTAACGGAACCTGGCTTACACAGGATCTGACCACGCTCAACACCTTCGCGGTCAATGCCGCGCAGCAGTGCGCCGATGTTGTCGCCGGCTTCACCGCGGTCAAGCAGCTTGCGGAACATTTCAACACCGGTACAGGTGGTTTTCTTCGTGTCACGGATACCAACGATTTCAATCTCGTCGCCCACATTAACGACGCCACGCTCAACACGGCCGGTCACAACAGTACCGCGACCAGAGATCGAGAACACATCCTCGATTGGCATCAGGAACGGCTGGTCAATCGCACGTGCAGGCTGTGGGATATACGCGTCAACAGCGGCCATCAGCTCTGCGATTTTCTCGCTGCCGATTTCCGGATCACGGTCTTCCAGAGCCGCCAGGGCAGAACCCGCGATGATTGGGATATCGTCGCCAGGATAGCCGTACTCGGTCAGAAGTTCGCGGATTTCCATTTCAACCAGCTCGAGAAGCTCTTCATCGTCGACCTGGTCAACTTTGTTCATGAAGACAACCATTGACGGGATGCCAACCTGACGGCCAAGCAGAATGTGCTCGCGGGTCTGTGGCATAGGGCCGTCAGCCGCGTTCACAACCAGAATGGCGCCATCCATCTGCGCCGCACCGGTGATCATGTTCTTCACATAGTCAGCGTGGCCTGGGCAGTCGACGTGAGCGTAGTGACGCGCTTCGGTCTCATACTCAACATGCGCTGTTGAAATGGTGATACCACGGGCCTTCTCTTCAGGCGCACCGTCAATCTCGTCATACGCTTTGAAATTATCACTGAACTGCTTCGTGATCGCAGCCGTAAGCGTCGTCTTGCCGTGGTCAACATGCCCAATCGTGCCGATGTTGCAATGCGGTTTTGTTCGTTCAAACTTTTCCTTAGCCATGGTTCAGAGGCCTCGTGTTCTGGGGCCACTCGCGACCCGAATTGACATCGCGCGCTCGTTACGAAAACTGGGCGGAAAAATCAAGCATCAGTTGGTCGTTTTGGCCTCTTCAGCAACACTTTCCTGCGTTTCTTCAGGTACCTGCGTTTCTTCAGGTAGAAGCACCGCCGCGCCATCGGGCGCGGTCTCCGGCGCACCTTCCAGCGCATTGTTTGCGACAAGATCCGAAACACCATCTGTTTCCGGATCGACCGTGTCTGACGCAACATTTTCTGAAGCCGCATCATCCGCACCAAGCCATTCAGGATGCGTAAGAAGCCAGCGTTGGATTGAGGCGGCAGCGTTTCGCGACAAGTTGCGCATCTGGATATCTTTACGTTGTGTCAGCCCGGAGCCGACGACTGTGCGACCAGACAAGCTTTCAAGAACGGTAATCTGATGTGGCTGATCGGTCAGTTTGGTTTGTGTGGCATCGTCCCAGACATTGACCCCCAATATAAGCACCGATTTTGGGGAGAAGAGGATCGGCACACCGGGAACAGCCAGAACATAGGCGTCAACGCTGGCACCGATATGGATCATCCGCTCGCCTTCATACCGGCCAAACCGATCAGAAATTGCGCTGGTCAACGCAGCTTTCCATTCGTCCGGGTCTGCTTCGCGTGACAGCGGCCCAAGCTGTGCGTTGTCTGCGACGACAATATTGTGACCAAGTCGAAATTGCCCCATCGGTTCAAGTGGGCCGTCAATTGGGCCGCCTCCGCTACACGCCGACAATCCAAAAAAACCAATTAAAACAATAACGCGACGCGACAGTAACAGCTTACGCATCAGAAACTCCCAAACCCTCTAACACATTGCAATAAACTATGGCCTAACCCCGCGCAATCGCGCCACGTTGCACCGGGCATCACTGCTCCTATATGGTTTACAGACAGGAGCGCGCGATGGATCAGACCGCCCTAAAGAATATCCCGGCCCATGTCCCACTGGTAAAAGAACCATGGGGTATCTTGCGCACGCTTCAGGCAGCGCGGCGTAACGTGCTTGAAATTTTGCCGGAGATCGCAACTCGTCAGCCAATTGTTTCGGGCAAAACCGGCAAGCGGTGGCATATGGTTATGGACCCTGACACGCTTCGCCATATCCTGAAAGACCGACTTGAAGACTATCCCAAGTCCGATGTGACCAAGAATATCCTGCGCCCAGCAATTGGCGAAAGCCTGTTCGTCGCCGAAGGGGCACATTGGCGCTGGCAGCGGCGCACCGCTGCCCCGGTTTTCTCGCATCGAAACATTCAGAATCTGGCACCTATGATGACCACCGCAGCAGAACGTTGCGCTGAACGCACTGAGAAAAGCATCGGGCGAGGCGCAGATTTTTACGAAGAGATGGTAAGGGCCACCTTTGAAGTCATTTCAGATGTAACTTTTTCAGGGGATGAGGGTTTTGACCGCAGTGCAATGCACAATGCAATAAACTCTTACATCGATCAGACAGCCAAAATCTCGTTGCTGGATATTTTGGGCGCACCCAACTGGGTGCCGCGGCCTTCGCGTATCCTTTCATCTGGTTCAATGAAACAAATGAAGAGCGTTGCAGATGAAGTGATTGATACACGGCGCGAAGCAGCGACCAAAGAAACGCCTGATCTTTTGGATTTGCTGCTTGAAGGTGAAGACCCCGAAACTGAACGCAAGATGACAACGGCCGAACTGCGGGATAATCTGCTTACCTTTATCGTTGCTGGCCATGAGACGACTGCGCTTACACTTGCCTGGGCGCTTTACCTCTGTGCGTTTGACCCGGAAGTGCAAAACCGTGCGCGGACAGAGGCACAAGCGGTGCTTGGTAACCGTGCCGCAACAGCGGAAGACTGTGTAAATCTGCCATACATACGCCAGATCGTAGATGAAACACTGCGCCTTTATCCGCCTGCAGCGATGTTGTCCCGCACCGCGCAGAAGCCGGATACTTTGTGTGGGCGTGAAGTCAGGGCGAAAGACACAGTCATTCTTCCGATCTACGCGTTACATCGCAACCATCTGCTGTGGGACGAACCTGATACGTTTAACCCAGACCGCTTTGCTGACCCGAGGGCTATAAACCGATATGCATATCTGCCGTTCGGCGATGGCCCCCGCGTTTGTATCGGGGCGAGCTTTGCCTTGCAGGAGGCGGTGATTATTCTGGCGACACTGCTCGCAAAGTTCAGGTTCAGCACGATATCCGGAAAAACGCCAAAACCCGTGATGATCCTAACCCTGCGCCCCGAAGGGGGTGTCTGGCTGAAGGTTGAAAAAGCCTAGGGTATCCGTTTTCGACGCAATAATAAGGAGGACCAAATCTATGCTAACATGGGCCCCAACCCACCTCTTTCCTGCAACGCTATCGGTGTTGGTCAATTAAGATGGGATACCCATCCGGATCAATCACTGTGAAACTGGCCGGGCCGTCTTTTTCACCTGTTTCCTGTGTTACTTCCAGCCCCGCAGCCTTCAGGCGATCCTTGATTTCGTGAACGTCCGTAAAAGCATCAATGTTTTGAGCCGCTTGATCCCACCCGGGATTAAATGTCAGCATCGGACCTTCAAACATACCTTGAAACAACCCAATGAGCGTTTCACCACTTTTCATAATCAAAAAGTTATGCTCTTCGTCGCCAGCAAATTGCACGAAGCCGAGTGCTTCATAAAACTTTTTCGAATTTTTGAGGCTCTTGACCCCCAAACTTATAGAAAATGCTCCGAGGTTCATAAACTAACTCCGTTTGCGTGAAATCTCTTATGTCTACCAATAACCTCTGAAGCCCAGATCAGGTGAACTTATTGTCCCTTGGGAACCCACGCGGCGCCATACGGCCAGTGCCTGCGCGTTTGCCCGTCCACTCTGCCAACGCAGTTTCCGTTCTCGTCCGTCCCGCCGGGTCAAGCCAGCTCAGCCCATCAGCAAGGGTGAATGTCGTTGCATCCGAAAGCCCGCCATCTTTGTATTTCTGCAGCCGCACACCTTTGCCACGGGTCATTTCCGGCAACTCATCAAGCGGGAAGATCAGCACTTTGCGGTTCTCGCCAACACAGGCGACACTGTCACCATCTATCGGGCGACAAACTTGTGCGCGAACCTCGTTCCGCACGTTTAACACCTGCTTACCGGTTCGGGTTTGCGCCATGACGTCATCTTCGGGCACGACAAAGCCATCACCCGCACTTGAAGCGACCAAAAGCTTGCGACCGGGTACGTGTATAAACAAATCCACCAGATCAGCGTCGTTTGGCAAATCCACCATCAGGCGCAGTGGTTCACCCATCCCACGACCGCCGGGCAGGTTTGAGGCTGGAATCGTGTAAAACCGCCCGTTCGTTCCCAGCACAAGCAACCTGTCGGTGGTTTCCGCATGGAAGGCAAACCGTCCTTCGTCACCATCTTTGAACTTCAGTTCGGTCGTTTCCAGCGCGATATGTCCTTTCATCGCACGCACCCAGCCCATTTTTGAGCAGACCACCGTAATCGGCTCCCGCTCAATCATTGCTTCAATAGGAACGTCCTCGACCACGGCGGCTTCAGCAAACTGGGTTCGCCGCGCGCCACCTTCGTAGTCTTTGCCAAACTTCTTTTTCGTCTCGCGTAGCTGTTCGCTGATCCGGTTCCATTGCAGGCCCTCGTCTGCCAGTAACTCGGCCAGACCTTCGCGCTCTAGCAGCAATTCATCGAGTTCGCGCTTAAGCTCCAGTTCTTCGAGCTTGCGCAAGGACCGCAGGCGCATGTTCAGAATAGCCTCGGCCTGAACATCAGACAGGTCGAACTCAGCAATCATCACCGCTTTTGGTTCATCTTCGTAGCGGATAATTTCGATCACGCGATCCAGATTCAGGAAGGCAACAATGTACCCTTCCAGCACTTCGAGACGGTGGTCGATTTTTTCAAGCCTGTGTTGGCTACGCCGCTGCAAAACCTCGCGACGATGGTCAAGAAACGCGCGCAATACTTCTTTCAGGCTACAGACCTTTGGGGTTCGCCCGTCGATCAACACGTTCATATTCAGACTGAACCGCAATTCAAGATCTGACTGACGGAACAGCGTATTCATCAAGACCTCCGGCACGACATTCTTTGATTTCGGCTCCAGCACCAGCCGAATGTCATCGGCGGATTCATCCCGTACATCGGCCAAAATCGGAATGCGTTTGGACTGGATCAGCTCTGCCAGTTTTTCAATCAGTTTGGATTTCTGCACCTGGTAGGGAATTTCGGTAACAATAATCTGCCACTGACCCCGGCCCAGATCTTCAATTTCCCACTTTGACCGCAAACGAAATGCGCCGCGCCCCGTGCGGTACGTTTCAAGCATGCTTTCACGCGGCTCAACAATCACGCCACCGGTTGGAAAATCTGGCCCCGGAACGTAGTTGATCAGCGTGTCATCCCGTGCGTCTGGCACTTTGATCAGATGCAGGCAGGCGTCGCAAAGCTCGGCAATGTTGTGGGGTGGAATGTTTGTTGCCATGCCCACGGCGATACCGCTTGACCCGTTCGCCAGAAGGTTTGGAAAGGACGCTGGCAATACGATGGGTTCGGTCAGTGTGCCATCATAGTTTTCGCGAAAATCAACCGCATTCTCTGACAAACCTTCCAGCAAGGCCTCTGCTGCGGCGGTCATCCGCGCCTCAGTGTATCGACTTGCGGCCGGGTTATCACCGTCGATGTTGCCAAAATTTCCCTGCCCATCGACAAGCGGATAGCGAACCGCAAAATCCTGCGCCAGCCGGGCCATAGCATCGTAAATCGCGGCATCACCATGCGGATGGTAGTTCCCCATCACATCGCCTGAAATTTTAGCGGATTTCCGGAAGCCGCCATTGCTGGCCAGCTTGAGTTCGCGCATCGCATACAAAATGCGCCTGTGAACCGGTTTCAACCCATCGCGTGCATCAGGCAATGCGCGATGCATGATCGTTGAAAGCGCATAGGTCAGGTAGCGCTCACCGATTGCGCGACGCAGTGGTTCTGTAACTTCGCCAGGCCCGCTACTTGGGCTGATGTTGGGGTCGTCAGTAATATCTGTCATAGATGATGTGATAAACGTGGCTTTAGCGCAGGTAAAGCGCTGTTGCACCGGCAAAGACAACCAACAGCCAAAACACGAAAGTTATTTGTCCTGCCAGGGCAGATGTCATATGGCGGTGAAAACACAAACGACAGGCAGAACCATGGCAGAAAAATCGATCCTGATCACCGGCTGTTCCTCTGGCATAGGTTATGATGCTGCCCACACCCTGAAAAAACGCGGCTGGAGGGTTTTTGCAACCTGCAGAGCAAAAGTTGATTGTGACCGCCTGATTTCAGAAGGGCTTGAAAGCTTCGTTCTCGATTACGAGGATGAAGTCACGATTGAGGCTGCGGTTACGGAAACTTTGGCCCGTACGGGTGGAACGCTTGACGCGTTATTCAACAACGGCGCTTACGCCATCCCGGGTGCAGTAGAAGATCTTCCGCGCGCCGCGCTACAAACTATTTTTGAGACAAATCTGTTTGGCTACCACGATCTGACGTGCCGTGTGATACCTGTTATGCGCAAACAGGGGCATGGGCGGATTGTAAACTGTTCTTCGGTGTTGGGATTTGTGGCAATGCGATATCGCGGTGCATACAACGCAACGAAATTCGCGCTTGAAGGTTTGACAGATACCTTGCGCATCGAAATGCGTGATCACCCTATTGACATCATTCTGATCGAACCAGGCCCCATCGCGACCGATTTTCGTAGAAATGCCAAAATTCAGTTTGAAAAGTGGATTGATTGGAAGACCTCCGCTGTTCGTAACGCTTACGAAAAGGAACTCAGCAAGCGACTGAGCAATGAAGCCGGAAAACCTGACCTTTTCGAATTACCGTCATCCGCTGTGACAAAGAAATTGATCCACGCAATAGAATCTCGCCGTCCCCGACCACGATACTACGTAACCGTACCAACCTACATGATGGACATGCTGCGACGCGCATTGCCAACCCGTGTGCTGGACTGGTTTCTCGCAAAGGTCTGACCAGCGTGTCGATGAAGGTTCTTAAATCCCCGCAAGAAGGCTTTCGAGACTTTTTCGGTCGCAATTTGTGAGAGGTCGGATTACATGCAGTCCAGACCGAAAGGATAAACCATGTTTCAGGATCCATTGTTCATCATAGTTGCGATTGCAATCTTGGTTGTGCTTGTCATTCTGATGATTGGCCTTGGAAGTTTCACCAAAGGTGGCGAATTCAATCGCAAACACGCAAATCGCCTTATGCGATATCGCGTCGCGGCTCAGGCGGTCGCCGTTTTACTAATTCTCGTTTTTATCTATCTGCGTGGAGGAAACTAGCCCGTGGTTGTTCTGAACAAAATTTATACCCGCACGGGGGATGCTGGTGAAACAGCGCTCGGAAATGGCAGCCGCGTTGCGAAACATTCTGCCAGAGTTTCGGCCTACGGAACGGTTGATGAAACCAACGCAACTGTTGGTCTGGCACGCCTTCACGCAACTGGCGAAATGGATCACAAACTGGCTGCGATCCAGAATGATCTTTTTGATCTTGGCGCGGACTTTTGCCGCCCTGAAATGGAAAAAGATTCAGACGCAGAATATGCACCCTTGAGGATCACTGACACACAAGTTGAACGTCTCGAATCAGAGATCGACTCGATGAACAATTTGCTTACACCGCTTCGCAGTTTCATTTTGCCCGGGGGATCGCCTCTTTCAGCTTATCTGCATCTTTGCAGAACAGTTTCGCGCCGGGCAGAGAGACTCGCCACCGAACTCGCTTCTGTTGAGTCGCTAAACCCAGCGGCGGTGAAGTACCTAAACCGTCTATCTGATTGGTTTTTTGTCGCAGCCCGCATCGCCAACAATAACGGCGTTGATGATGTTCTCTGGGTACCAGGCGCCAACCGCTAAGCAATAAAATTACCAAAACCCGACGTCATATTACGCCACTGCGTCGATTTTGGCCTGTTTTCCCAGTGAATGAAACGCTAACAACAGCGCGAGAGCTTGAACGGGTCCGTTTTAGGATCCATTTTTGAGGAGAATAACGCTCATGAAGGTACTCGTGCCTGTCAAGCGCGTGATCGACTATAACGTCAAAGTCCGTGTGAAAGCAGATGGCAGCGGTGTTGATCTCGCGAATGTCAAAATGTCGATGAACCCGTTCGACGAAATCGCAGTTGAAGAAGCTATCCGCCTGCGCGAAGCTGGTAAGGCTGACGAAGTTGTTGCCGTTTCGATTGGTGTTAAGCAAGCACAGGAAACGCTGCGAACCGCCCTCGCGATGGGCGCTGATCGCGCAATTCTTGTCGTTGCCGCTGATGACGTGCATACCGACATTGAACCACTCGCAGTTGCTAAAATCCTGAAAGCAATTGTTGAAGAAGAAGCCCCCGGCATTGTTCTCTGCGGCAAGCAGGCTATCGACAATGACATGAACGCAACGGGCCAGATGCTTTCGGCTCTTCTTGGCTGGTCGCAGGCTGCTTTTGCCTCTGATCTAGACATCGACGGTGATCATGCCATCGTGACTCGCGAAGTTGACGGTGGTTTACAAACAATCAAAGTTACCATGCCAACGATTGTGACTGTTGACCTGCGCCTGAACGAGCCACGCTATGCAAGCTTGCCGAACATCATGAAGGCTAAAAAGAAGCCTATGGATGAAAAAACGCCTGCTGATTACGGCGTCGATGTCACGCCACGCCTGGAAATCATTGGCACAGCAGAACCGGAAGCACGCGCTGCTGGCGTTATTGTTGGCTCCGTTGACGAGCTGGTAGAGAAACTCAAAGAAGTGGGGGCTGTATAATGGCTGTTCTTCTTCTCGCAGAAGTCACCGACGGTGAACTGGCGTTCGACGCAACTGCAAAAGCTGTTAACGCTGCAACGAAGCTGGGTGATGTAACCGCGCTTTGTGCAGGCGCCTCGGCTGCTGCTGCTGGTGAAGCCGCGTCCAAAATTGAAGGTGTCTCAAAAGTACTCGTTGCTGAAGATGCATCACTTGGACACCGTCTTGCAGAACCAACTGCCGCGCTGATCGCGTCTTTGGCAGGCGACTACGAACATATCGTGGCCCCCGCCACGACCGATGCGAAAAACGTCCTGCCGCGCGTTGCTGCTTTGCTCGACGTGATGGTGATCTCGGATGTTTCGGGCATAATTGACGGCAACACGTTTGAACGCCCAATCTATGCTGGGAACGCAATTCAGACGGTAAAATCCTCGGATGCGACTAAAGTGGTTTCTATCCGCACATCGACCTTTGATGCTGCGGGTGACGGTGTTTCTGCCCCTGTGGAAACGATTAGTGCTGCGGAAGCCCCCGGTCTTAGCGAATGGGTTGAAGACAAGGTTGCAGCCAGCGACCGCCCAGAACTTACAAGCGCTGGTGTGGTTGTGTCCGGTGGTCGCGGTGTTGGGTCTAAAGACGACTTTGCTCTGATCGAGGCACTTGCCGACAAGCTTGGTGCTGCAGTCGGCGCATCGCGCGCTGCTGTTGATTCTGGTTACGCACCGAACGACTGGCAGGTTGGTCAAACCGGTAAGGTTGTTGCTCCGGACCTCTACGTCGCTGTGGGGATTTCAGGTGCCATTCAACACCTTGCCGGCATGAAAGACTCCAAAGTGATCGTCGCGATCAACAAGGACGAAGAAGCGCCCATTTTCCAGGTCGCTGACTTCGGGCTTGTCGCAGACCTGTTTACTGCGCTGCCAGAACTGACCAGTAAACTAGACTAGGCGAACTCTGGCTCGCGTAGTTCGAATTTCTTTAAGGGCCCGCTTCCAAGCGGGCCTTTTTTTACCTGATCCTCTCGAGCGCAGTTGACACTTTACGGGCTGCTTCATGATGCGTGAAAACGCCGAGCATTTGTTCTGCAGCAGGTTGCTCCATCGGTGAAAAAATCATGCCAGCAGTCCCGCGTGCCCGCGCGACGGAACTCGGCGTAACAAAAACCACTTCAGACGTCAGAAGCCGAATTTCCTCAATCATGTTTTCGTCAACGAACAGAGGGTCGCGCAAATGTGTTTCTTTGCCCATTTTCGATAATGGTATGTCGTTTGCGAACCAAAGCACGATTGTCTTTCCACCGATCTTGTTTAAAAGAAGCTTCATTCGGTCCAACCAAGTTGCTTTAAGCTGTGCTTCCACATCTCTGAACCGGTTAGCAGACAGTCTCCGAAGAGTCGTCAATAGGTGCCTTGTGAAGTTGAACTCTGTGAAGTCTACTTCTGGATATGTTGCTTGCAAAAGCTGTGAAGCGCGCAAAAATCGATCATTCCGCCTTGGATGAACCGAGTAATATTTGTTCGTCATGTTATGAGCGCCTAACACCTGGATAACAGTTGCGCGGGCGTTTCGACAGGCGTCTATGATAAATGGATCATTTGCATAAACGTCCAGGCCGGCATTCACACACCCGAAATTTACCGCCCGATCACCACCATGTTCTTCCTCGATCAAGGCCGGGTACGGGGACTTTATGAATTTCCCATAGGTCTCTGTACCGCCCAAAAAAGCCACATAGTCCCCGGACAGCCTGCGCCGCGGGCCGCGAAACATTAGTTTCGATCCCTCATACTGACACGGAAAATAATTCAACAAGCCTTCGCTTAGGTTTTCATAAGCCATATCCACCCACCTCGTTTAACTCGACTCACCCGGGTTCAAAATGAGTGGTTGTCATTGCCAAAATCCTAAACGGCGCATTTGTCCCAATCTTTAAAGACAAGACCCCCTTGCGCCTCCTCTGCACTGCGGCATAAGCTTTGGTCGAAAACGAAAGGGGCACTTATGGAAATCAAGTCAGTTGGAATTGTTGGCGCGGGTCAGATGGGCAATGGTATTGCCCATGTATTTTCCCTTGCCGGTTTTGACGTCATCTTGAATGACATTTCTCAAGAAAGCCTCGACAACTCACTTGCGCTGATCGACGTGAATCTGACGCGGCAGGTCAGCCGCGAAAAGATCTCTGCCGAAGAGCGAAGCGACGCACTGGCACGGATCAAAACAACATTAAATTTGCCCGACATAGCGCAGACTGATTTGGTGATCGAGGCAGCGACAGAGCGTGAAAGCGTTAAAACCGCCATTTTTGAGGACTTACTGCCGCATCTGAAGCCTACAACTATTCTGACCTCCAACACCTCGTCGATTTCGATTACACGGCTTGCGTCACGCACAGACCGGCCAGAAAAATTTATGGGTTTCCACTTCATGAACCCCGTGCCGATCATGCAACTGGTGGAGTTGATACGCGGCATCGCGACCGATGAAGAAACCTTCAAAACATGTCTTGGCGTTGTGGAGAAGCTTGGTAAAACCTCTGCATCTGCCGAGGATTTCCCAGGTTTCATAGTGAACCGCATTCTTATGCCAATGATCAACGAAGCCGTTTACACGCTTTACGAAGGTGTAGGCTCTGTTGCGTCGATTGACAGTTCGATGAAGCTTGGCGCGAACCACCCGATGGGGCCACTGGAACTCGCAGATTTCATCGGGCTCGACACGTGCCTTGCGATCATGAACGTGCTTCATGACGGGCTGGCTGACACCAAATATCGCCCTTGCCCGTTGCTCACAAAATATGTCGAAGCTGGTTGGCTTGGCCGAAAAACAGAACGCGGGTTCTACGACTATCGCGGCGATACGCCGGTTCCGACGCGCTAAATTCGTGCCCGTGGCTGCAAAGAGCAATCAGAACTGCTTATTTGTTCTTTAGAGAAAGTGTTTTTTCACGCATCCACGCCATGAAACCCCGTGGATTATCAGACCATTTATCAATTTCTTCTCGCTCAATCAACTCTCCGACAACCGGAGACTGCGGCTTGTTCAGTGAGAATACGACCTCGTGCAAAAGCATACCCTGGCGCAATGTATCAGACAGTTTATTCGCAATCTGAAACCACCGCGAGTTCTGACCGGGAAAATAAATTGGCAGAACTTTTGCATCCGACCTTAAAACCATTTTGGCCGTAAATGGATTCCAGTCTGATTCTTCAGCCGGGCCAAAGAATGTCTTTGACGTCGCAACAGAACCTGATGGAAACAAAATGACCACACCACCCGCCTTCAAATGAGTCATGGCGATATTGCGCATTTCGATGTTCTTACGAATTGCGTCGGGCTCATGTGGAAATGCCACCGGGACCATGTGTTGTTCAATTTCTTCAACACCAGTTAGCAGGTTCCGCGTCAGAATTTTATAGTCCTGACGCACCTTGCCGACGAGACCAGCAAGAACCATGCCATCCACAAGCCCATGCGGATGGTTGGCTGCAACAACAAGCGGTCCGGTTTTTGGGATACGCGCGATCTGCTCTTCTGGAGTGAGCAAATCAATGCCCATTAATCCAAGGGTATCATCCCAGAATGCTTGCCCCTTCGGAACACCCTTTCTTTCAAACTTTCGCACAAGACGTAGCAAACGAATTTTGCCTGTGGACCATTCCATTGTCTTGATCAGCAGGACTTTCCACGGATTCGTAAAAGTCGTTGAGTAAGACAGGTTCCGTCCATCATAGGGCTGATTAACAGACTCTACGTCGTCTGAAGTTTGCGAATGATCAACCAATGGGCTATTCCGGTTTTGCGTTTGGCACTATTGCGCTTCTTAGAAATCTTCGCCGAAACGGTCGGCCACTAGCGCCTGCAGAGCTTCGGCTAGTTTGTCCGCCTCTGGTCCACTAGTAGCAACCTCAATAGAGGTTCCTTTCGAGGCTGCCAACATCAAAAGGCCCATAATCGAGTCGCCAGAGGCATCCAAACCGTCTTTTGAGACAACTGCCGTCGCGTCACACCCTTCTACGACTTCAACCAGTTTGGCGGCCGCACGAGCGTGCAAACCCTTTTCGTTAATGATGCTAAGCTCTCTGCTTGCCATCTTGCTCTACCCTTTACACGTTCTAACCGTCGCAAAAGTCAATGTACTTACGCCCTGCGGCAAGCGCCAAGGCAACCGCTTCTGCGATCGGTTTGTGGCGACTCTTCGCCAGCTTTACCAACAACGGCAAGTTTGCGCCGTATATGACCTTGCGATCTTCTGGTGCGCAGGCGCGCAGGGACAAATTCGATGGAGAGCCACCAAACATATCTGTCACCACTACAACACCAGATCCCTGGTCCACCTCGTCCGCTGCAACGCAAATTTCGTTCTGTTTTTCAGCACGGTTGTGATTGTCTTCAATGGCGATCGCACGAACACCGGTTTGTTTGCCGACAACATGTTCGACAGCAGCCAAATACTCCTTGGCCAAACCACCATGCGCGACGATCACTATTCCGATCACGCTTCATCACCCCGGTTCGCTTCAGGCATTTGCAATGCCCGTCTTTCCAATTCCCGGTGCCTTACAGACACCTGCCAGCCAGCTTCACCCAAAGCATACGCCAGTCTTTCAGTTACCATCACCGACCGATGTTGCCCACCGGTGCAGCCAAACCCTATCGAAAGATGTGCTTTGCCTTCGTCTATGTAGGCCGGAAGCAGCATTTGCGCCAAATCGGCGACTTTGTCAAAGAAGGACTGAAAACGAGCGTCTTCTGCAACATAGTGCGCCACTTTTGCATCTTTTCCATTCAACCCGCGCAAGTCTGGTTCCCAATAGGGGTTTCGTAAAAACCGGCAGTCGAAAATCATGTCCACACCGCGCGGTAAGCCGCGCTTGTAGGAAAACGAATGGACGGAAATTGCAAGCCGCTGCCCAGTATCTGGCGCGAACCATTTTTCGACTTCCGCCCGAAGTTCGTGAGGTGTCATCTCTGACGTATCCACCAGGATGTCAGCGCGCGCATGTATCGGTCTTAGTAAATCAATTTCGCGTTTGATGCCTTCCTCGGGCGATTCAGCTGGGGCCAAAGGATGCCGGCGACGCGTTTCTGAATATCGACGCTCCAACACATCAGGCCGACAGTCGAGATAAAAAACTTCAACCTCTATACCCGCAGTGTCCGTAAGCCGATCAATCACCTCAATCAACGCGCCCGTACTAAAGTCACGGTTGCGCACATCGATCCCAAGCGCAAGAGGGTGTGAGATTGGCGGACCATCCAGAAGCCGCGGAAGCAAGCTGAGAGGCAAGTTATCGATTGTTTCGTAACCAATATCCTCCAGCACATTGACAGCGGTGGAGCGTCCGGCACCTGATGGGCCGGTGACCAGCACAAGCCGTTGTCCGATTAATACAGGCGCTGTTTGCGTGTCTATCATTGTCAGGCGCTCCGCCCCGCTTTCAGATATTGCAGAATTGCTGCAGGGAAATATGGCGCCTCAGTTTTGTAAATCAACGGCAACCGGACACCCAGAATGCTGCAATCGCGCAATGGCGGCAACCGGTCCTTTTCGACAGGTTCCATATCAACTACGGCCACCAGAACGCTCTGATTTGCATATTCGATGGAAAGTATCCCGAGGCCACGTGCCTCAATTTGCCCTGCAATAGCTGGCGGGGCGCTCGCAACCAATACCCCTTCCCGTTCTTGAATGAAGGTCTGATCATCGGAGACAAGCATTGCGCCATAAGCCACAAGCTGTAAGGCAAGTCCGGATTTGCCGCTTCCGGATTTGCCGGTTATCAGCAGGCCGCGTCCGCCCAACGTGACAGTTGTTGCATGAAGCGTCGTGTGTGAAGGGCGCAATTCGCCCGGCTTTGGTGACTGCCCGATTATGTGATCGGCCAAACCTCGGGCCCAACTAAATTGAAAGGCCCACCACGAACCGCGCACCCAGCGGCTCCGAGGTGATATCAGCATCTGTGGGGCGAATATTTTCGGCCCAAATTACGCCACCATGCGCATCAACGATTTGTTTTGAAATCGCAAGTCCGAGACCGGAATTGTTGCCGAACTGCCCTGGGGGACGCTCGGAATAGAATCTGTTGAAAATCTTGTGCAACGCCTGATCCGGGATGCCAGGGCCTGTGTCTTCAACAACAACCAGGACACGGTTCTCACGACGACGCGCCCAAACCCTAATTGCGTCGCCTTCTTCGCAAAAAGACATCGCATTCGTGATCAGGTTCACAAAAACCTGTGCCAATCGGGCCTCTAACCCCTGTATGACAATTGGCCCCGAGGGCAGATCCGAAATAAATTCGATCCCCTTGGACGACGCCTCCTGCCCAAGATACTCGGTCAGATTCTTCAGCATTTTTAGTAAGTTGAAAGATTCTTCTTCTTCTTTCACTAGCTCACTGTCCAACCTGGACGCGTTTGAAATGTCACTTACAAGCCGGTCAAGCCGACGCACATCATGCTCAATAACATCCAGCAGTTTTACGCGATGGACCTCTTTCTTCGCGACCCTTAACGTACCAACCGCCGAGCGAAGACTGGCCAAAGGATTTTTGATTTCATGTGCGACGTCTGCTGCGAATTGCTCGTTCGCGTCGATACGATCATAGAGTGCCGCCACCATGCCGCGCAGCGCCCCGGAAAGGCGGCCAATCTCGTCTGGTCGGGCCGTCAGATCAGGAATACGGACCCGGCCAGGACTCATTTTACGCGCGTCTTTGTCACGCCCGAGTTCCGCAGCGGCAGCCAAGTCGGACAGCGGGTTCGCTATAGTGGATGCCAGCACAAGGCTAAGGCCTATTGAAACGAATATTGCGATTACAAACATCTGCAAGACTTGTTCGCGTTCACGCTTGACCAATTCGTCGATCTCGCCTGCTGCGCTTGTAATTGAGACCACACCGACAACGTTGGTCCCCTGCACAATTGGTGTTGCCACAGAAAAAATAGTGCCGCCGTCTTTTTGACGGCCCGTCTTGATCTGAGCACCAATACTCACGGTATCCGCAACAAGTGCTCGCGCCTGTTCTTCAATGTTGGGTTCTGGTCGAGCTGTATCTGCAGGCGTCAATACCGATGACACACCACGCCACGTCATATCAAGAAAATCGGTGATTAACGTACTGCTATCGTCCACTTGCAAATTGTCCAATGCAGGTGTTTCATTTCGCGGCTCACCCACTGTTGTCGCCACAAGAACCCCGGAAGGATTAAACACAAAAATTTCGACACCAGACGCCAGATCTATCCCGCGAAGCGTTTCTGCCGGATCCAGCAAATCATCCGAGACCAGATCAACGGGCGCATCTTCTGACAATTGCGCCTCAAATACATCTGCAATCAGTTCTGCTTCAGCAACCAGGCCGTTTTCCCGCTGCAGTACCAAACTGTCACGAAACGGGTTCAAAAACATAACGCCGGCGACCAGTAAAATGAGCGCCAGCAAATTGAAAGTGATAATCTTGCGCGCCAAAGGAGACCGGTTCAGAGAAAGGAAACCGCGCCGCTCCCTGCTGGCGCGCATCTCGCTATCAACCGAACTGTCCATGCCAACCCAGTCCTCGCCCAGAACGACATCGCCTTTCTGTCCGGATTTTGGGTTAGATAAATCTATCTTAGAGGCCAGTGTCATTCTTCGTTGTATCTATAGCCGATGCCATAAAGGGTTTCGATTGCTGAAAACTCATCATCAACGGTTCGCATCTTTTTACGCAGTCGTTTGATGTGGCTGTCGATCGTCCGGTCATCAACATAAACCTGATCGTCATAGGCAACATCCATCAACTGATCACGACTTTTGACGAAACCGGGGCGCTGCGCAAGGGATTGAAGAAGCAAAAACTCCGTCACAGTGAGCGAAACCTCACCACCCTTCCAACTGACCGAATGGCGCAATGGATCCATTGTTAGATCGCCGCGTTGAATAATTTTCTGATCTTCTTCAACCGCGACTTCATCATTGGCGATTGCTTCTTGTCGGCGCAATAAGGCGCGAATACGCTCTACCAGCAAACGCTGTGAAAACGGCTTTTTCACATAATCGTCTGCGCCCATTCTGAGGCCAAGAACTTCATCAATCTCATCGTCTTTGGAGGTTAGAAAGATTACGGGCATAGCTGACTTTTGCCGCAATCTCTGAAGCAAATCCATGCCGTCCATACGCGGCATTTTTATATCTAACACGGCCATATCCGGCAGACGCTTATTAAATGCGTCTAACGCGGTTTGCCCATCGTTATATGTTTCTACTTCGAAACCTTCAGCCTCAAGTGTCATTGAGACGGAGGTCAGGATGTTTCTATCATCATCCACCAGCGCGATTTTCGACATGGGTGGTATCCTTATACTGCTCTGTTTGTCTATTTTTTGACATATTCTCCCGTTTCTGGCCTTTAGAATCAACAACTAACTGCGAATCACTTGTTTTGACCCCACCTATTTCACCTGAAAATAGGTAACCAATGGCTAATATGTCTCACTAGGCACTATGATGGTTGCGCTAACCGATGTATGGTTGCGCTAATCTTCGGTTGGTTGCGCTAACTGTTCGAATGCGTCCTGTTCATTCCAAGAAACGTCATGTTAAGAGACGCTTATCAGACTAAGAGCGTCTGATCGGTGCAAAAGTGGCCCTTTGCGCCGGATTTGAACAGCAGTGATGCGCCGTCTGTGAGGCGGCCACGGGAGTGTTTAGATGACAGGACGGGTAAACCCCGCGCACCGACTGGATGATCAGGGTATCAAAGGTCTGGGCAATGTCTATTACAACCTAATGGAGCCTGCCCTTGTCGAGGCAGCACTGAAGCGGGGTGAAGGCACGCTTGGCAACGGCGGTACATTTCTTGTGACCACTGGCAAGCACACCGGCCGCTCGCCGAAAGACAAGTTTGTCGTCCGTTCTGAAAGTGTCGAAGACACGATTTGGTGGGAAAATAACGCACCTATGGCTCCCGATGCCTTTGATATACTTCACAAAGACATTCTCGCCCATATGAAGGGTGGCGATTACTTCGTCCAAGACCTTTATGGCGGCGCTGATCCTGCGCATCGTTTAGACGTGCGGATGGTAACCGAATTGGCCTGGCATGGTTTGTTTATTCGTCACTTGCTGCGCCGTCCGGACCGTGAAGAACTCGATACTTTTGTGCCAGAGTTCACCATCATCAATTGCCCTAGCTTCAAAGCTGATCCAAAACGTCACGGTTGTCGTTCGGAAACCGTGGTGGCGTTGAACTTCGACAAAAAGCTTATTCTGATCGGCGGAACCGAATACGCAGGCGAGAATAAAAAATCAGTTTTCAGCCTGTTAAACTACATCTTACCAGGCAAAGGCATTATGGCGATGCATTGCTCGGCAAACCATGCACCGGGTAATCCTGTTGATACCGCTATTTTCTTTGGGCTTTCAGGCACGGGCAAAACGACCCTTTCAGCAGATCCTTCGCGTGTATTGATCGGCGATGACGAACATGGTTGGTCAAACCGAGGCACCTTCAATTTTGAGGGCGGTTGCTATGCCAAGACGATCAACCTGTCGGCTGAAGCCGAGCCTGAAATCTATGCAACGACGCAAAAATTCGCCACGGTCATCGAAAATATGATCTATGACCAAGAAACCAAAGAACTTGATTTTTCAGACGATAGCCTGACCGCGAATATGCGCTGTGCATACCCTCTGGACTACATTTCGAACGCTTCGAAAAGTTCGCTCGGTGGACACCCGAAAAATATCATCATGCTGACTTGTGATGCTTTTGGTGTTCTGCCTCCGATCGCGCGTCTTACACCCGCACAGGCGATGTATCATTTCCTTTCAGGTTTTACGTCCAAGGTTGCTGGGACCGAACGTGGTGTTACGGAGCCTGAACCGACATTCTCAACCTGCTTTGGTGCGCCATTCATGCCGCGCCGGCCAGAGGTTTACGGCAATTTGCTACGTGAAAAAATCGCAAAGCATGGCGCGACGTGCTGGCTGGTTAATACTGGCTGGACAGGTGGTGCATATGGCACAGGCAGCCGGATGCCAATCAAAGCAACGCGTGCACTGCTGACAGCGGCTCTTGACGGTACGCTCGCAGAAGCCAAGTTCCGCAAAGATTCAAACTTTGGTTTTGAGGTTCCTGTTTCTATGCCTGGTGTTGCTGACATTCTGCTTGACCCGCGTCGCACATGGGATAACCCGGAATCTTATGACCGGCAGGCCAAGAAACTGGTCAATATGTTTGCTGAAAACTTTTCCCAGTACGAAGATTACATCGATGATGACGTGAAAGCCGTCGCTATCGGTTAGATTTCCCAAACTAAACGTATCAGAAACGGCCATCCGTTACGGGGTGGCCGTTTTCGTTTCCCCTGGTGCTTCGGATACGCTTCGCAGCTAGCTCATAATTCCGCGCCGGATCAGGTTTAGCCCTGCAATAACAAGCACAAACAAAGTAGCACGTCGAAATTTCTCCTGATCAAGCCTATCCTGAACCTGAAAACCAAACCACAAACCTATGAACGCCGGAATCAGCATCGTCGTTGATAGTGGAACCGTTTCAACCGTAACAATCCCCGTACGGATATGCGCCAACATTAATGCTATTGCCCCAAGTCCGTAAATCACCCCCTGCACGCGCACCTGTTCGCGCTTCGGCGCGTCTATCGCTGTCAGATAGGCAACTGTGGGTGGCCCCCAAACACCTGACAAGCCTCCGACAAAGCCAGCAACCGCGCCGACAATGGGTTCTGCCCTGTCCCGCTGATCTGGCCGCAAATGTAGCCGCCAACCGATAAGTTGGGAAAACGCAAAAAGACTGATTGAAATTCCGATCAGCAGAAACAAAACCTGAGATGGCAAAAACAAAACAAGTTGTGCGCTCAGCACGAGAAAGACAAACCCGACCAGCAAGAACTTTCGATACCGAATGATCGACTCCCAAGCCGCGCGCCATCCCTCGCGCAGCGCTTGCGCAGCATTGGTTAAAACCGTCGGGACAATCAAAATCGCAAGAGCGGCTTCAACCGAAAGAAACGATCCAATGCCGGAAATCATTATCGTCGGCATCCCAAAGCCGACAGCCCCTTTTATAAAGGCAGCTGCAAAGGTTACGCCGGCTGCCATTCCGATCGTCAACCAACTGAGCTCCGCAAATAGCTGACCCAAGAGATACTCCCGTCTTTTCTATGCTATACAATGGTTCACGCGGCGCCGCACCGTTTTTGGAAAGTCATATTTATTCAAAATACATGACAATCACGCATTTAAGTTGCGCTGCAAGTGCAAAAAGATTATTCCCGGCTTACCGCGATAAAGGAGCCCGGATATGCCCCATGATGGACAGGATATGAGCGACCCAGAGACAAATAGACCGTTTCTCTCCGACCTCCTGAATTTGACAAAACAGGCTATTTCCCCAGTAAATGAACTGTTTGAAGCCGCCAAGACGGCTTTGCGTAGCCTTGTTAGCGAAGATGGCCATATCTCCGGCAAATTGATCGAAGAGCACCAGCATGCTGCACATGCATTGTCATGGATCGCAACATACGTCGAATCACTGATCCAAATGCAAGCCTGGGCAGAACGGCTCAACACAGATGGTAAGTTCGGCGAGATGGAGCAGTTGATCCTGCAAATCGCTTTTGGCGAATACCTTTCGCAGCTTAAGGGCGGCATTCCGATGAGTCAGGGCGAAATTGCGCGCCTGCAGGACATCGGCCTGACAGGTGAAGTTTTGCTGACACCCGCTATCGCCACTCTCGCTCAATCGGGCAATTCGGCAGCGGCGCGCAGCCGGCTTGTTACGCTGATGCAAGACAATCATGGTCACGCAACCTTCGGCGCCTCTGGCCTGGATGACGAACTTGAAATGATACGCGAACAGTTTCGCCGCTTTGCCGATGAACGCGTCTGCCCAAATGCACATGACTGGCATCTGAACGACGAGCTGATCCCGATGGAGATCATTGAGGAACTGGCTGAAATGGGCGTCTTTGGCCTGACGATTCCGGAAAACCTTGGTGGTTTCGGTCTTTCCAAAGCGTCTATGGTTGTCGTCTCGGAAGAACTTTCCCGTGGCTACATTGGCGTTGGTTCGCTCGGCACCCGGAGCGAAATTGCAGCTGAACTGATCCTTTGTGGTGGAACAGACGAGCAGAAATCACACTGGCTGCCAAAAATTGCCAGTGCCGAAATTCTGCCAACTGCCGTCTTCACTGAACCGAACACAGGTTCCGATCTTGGCAGCCTGCGTACACGCGCCGTTCGGGAAGGTGACGAATACACCGTAACCGGCAACAAGACATGGATCACCCATGCAGCACGGACCCATGTGATGACCTTGCTTGCCCGCACCGACCTCGACACGACGAACTACAAAGGCCTGTCGATGTTCCTTGCAGAAAAAACGCCGGGAACCGATGCAGAGCCATTTCCAACCCCCGGCATGACCGGCGGTGAGATTGAAGTGCTCGGCTACCGTGGCATGAAAGAGTATGAGCTTGGGTTCGACGGCTTCAAGGTAAAGGCAGAAAACCTGCTTGGGGGTGTCGAAGGCCAAGGGTTCAAACAACTCATGCAAACATTCGAATCCGCTCGTATTCAGACAGCAGCACGTGCCATAGGCGTTGCACAAAACGCGCTTGAAATCGGGATGCAATACGCGATCGACCGCAAACAATTTGGCAAATCACTGATCAACTTCCCACGCGTTGCTGGCAAGCTCGCGATGATGGCTGTTGAAATCATGGTTGCGCGGCAATTGACCTATCATTCCGCCTGGCAGAAAGACCATGACAAACGTTGTGACCTTGAAGCCGGGATGGCCAAGCTACTCGGCGCACGTGTTGCGTGGGCGGCGGCGGACAATGCATTGCAAATTCACGGTGGAAACGGTTTCGCGCTGGAGTACCAGATCAGCCGTATTCTGTGTGACGCGCGCATACTCAACATCTTTGAAGGTGCGGCAGAAATTCAGGCGCAGGTGATCGCGCGGCGCCTGCTTGGGTAAACTTTGCAGCACGGCCTTACGTACGAATGCCGCACCCAGTTTTCAGATGAATTGGTCTATGCACAATTTGCGCTTAGGTTTACTGTGAAAATGTTTCTGACATAAACAGGCAGACACCTTATGCGTGCTTTTATCCTGATGATCCCTCTGTTGCTATTTGACGCTTGCCAAGAGGATGAATCCATTTCTGGCTACGTCAGCTCTGAATCCACGTGGGTACTTTCCGAACTTGATGGCGCACCCTTTTCCGCAAGTGCCACAATATCCTTTCCCGAACCAGGGCGGGTAGAAGGGCAAGCACCCTGCAATCGGTACTTCGGAAATCAGCAAGCACCTTACCCGTGGATCGCCCTTTCCGAGATTGGCGCCACCAAAATGGCCTGTTCCGATTTACCTGCAGAAGCCGAATTTCTAAAAGCGCTTGAGGAAATGACATTGGTCGAGGTTTCTGGCGAAACGCTGATTATGTCAAATGACGCAGGGCGCGAAATGGTTTTTAGGCTGGCTCAACCCTGACGCGCCAGAAGATCAACAAGGCGCTGTCGTGCAGCTGGCAGTGGTTTGTTCCCAAGCGAGGGCGCAACCCAGTTTCCAAGGAAAAAACCCGTCGTGCGAAGCCCTTGGGTTATGTCCGCATCCGTCACTGGCCCCTGACCCAGCAAACACATAGGCAATGGCAACAGCTTGCTGGCCCATTCGCCCGCACCGTCACGGCTTACTGCACGCCCGGTTTTTGGCGAAACATATGCCAGATCTTCACGCGTTCCTGTCACGGCGCACCGGGTTAAGTCGAGACCAAACCCCAACTCTTCAAGAAGGTTTGTTTCCCAACGCAGGTAGGCAAGCGGCCAGGCATCCGTCCGCTCGAGCAAATCCAACAGGGTTACCGACCTTTGGTAGAGTCCCATATGTGCCTCGCGTTCCGGCAGTACAAAACCGAGAAGCGCACAGATTGCATTCAGACCTGCCAGCGCAAGGCGGTCTGACATAACACCTGCACGGCTTCGCAAAGGTTCAACCGTATAGCTGCCCAGATGATCTTCCAAACGGGCACGCCACATCACATCAAGCTGTGCTCCGGGTTGCAGAATGGGTGCTATCTTGCGGCTGGTGCCGCCTCGCACCACGCCTGCATGCCGGCCATGTTCTGCCGTAAATACTTCAATGATTGCAGAGGTTTCCCCGTGTCGTCGGACACTAAGCAATACCCCCTCGTCGCGCCAATCCATATTAGGGAGAGTACCTTTGTCTCACACCTATGCAAGCCGTTTCAGGCGTGCCTCAAGCCTTGAGCCCCGGTTCATCCAAGAGGTGACGCCCCTGGCGGTCTTCGACTTCCACGACCCAGAGATCAGGGTCAAAGGAACGTTGCTTGGTTATCGCAAGGTCAACCTCTTGCTCAACGCCTTCGGAAAGAACCATCCATGCGCGTTCACCTGTCATCAAGTCAAATGAGCGTTGATAGACAACCGCACAACCGTCCAGCGTGTTCAGTTTAATCAGCACCGCCCCGGCCGTCACATCACCCTTGGATGTTACAAATGCCGGTATATCCGTCAATGCAAGCCTGCGCAGATAGGCGTGCACCCAAAACTCTGCGGTCAGGCGCGTCATGAATTCCCGTCTTTGAAATCAAGGCCCATTTCCGAGTAGCGTTCGGATTCTTCAAGCCAATTTGGGCGTACTTTCACTTGAAGGAACAGATGCACCCTACGCCCCAGAAACTCTTCCAGTTCTTCACGCGCAGCTTTGCCAACCGCTTTGATCGTTTCGCCCTTGTTGCCAAGTACAATGCCTTTATGTCCGTCACGTGCCACGTAGATCAACTGGTCAATCCGGGCAGAGCCATCTTCGCGTTCTTCCCAGTTTTCGGTTTCAACGGTCAGTTGGTAAGGCAGTTCTTGATGAAGGCGCAGTGTCAGTTTCTCGCGTGTCATTTCCGCCGCGATCATGCGCATTGGTAAATCAGCAATCTGATCCTCTGGGTAAAGCCATGGGCCTTCTGGCAAACGCTCGGCAAGCCAGCCCCGCAAATCATCGACCCCATGACCCTTTTCGGAAGAGATCATAAAGGTGTCTTCAAACGGGTAGGCGTCATTCATCTTTTCAGTCAGTGCCAACAAGGCCTCAGATTTCACCCGATCAATCTTGTTGATAGCAAGCGCTACTCTCTGCCTATCGTTCTGCCGTTCTCTCAGCTTTTCTAGAATCGCTTGGACACCCTCGGTCATACCGCGATTAGCCTCGATGAGCAGCACCACAATATCCGCATCCGCAGCACCGCCCCAGGCTGCCGCAACCATTGCACGGTCTAGCCGGCGGCGTGGAGGGAACATGCCCGGTGTATCCACGAACACGATCTGAGAGTCACCTTCGATCGCCACCCCACGAATACGCGCACGCGTGGTTTGCACTTTATGCGTCACTATCGAAACTTTTGCCCCAACCATCCGGTTAAGCAGCGTCGATTTACCCGCATTGGGTTCGCCGATAAGGGCGACAAAGCCCGCACGCGTTTTGATCATGATTTGCCTTCCAATCGCGCTAAAAGCGCCTGTGCCGCCATTTGTTCGGCCTGTCTTTTCGATCCGGCGGTCGCTGTTTCTGACTCGCCGCTTGCCAGTTGAACCTTGATCGTGAAAACCGGTGCGTGGTCGGGGCCTTCGCGGCGTAATTCATCATAGGTTGGCGGCGTCTGTTTCCGGGCCTGCGCCCATTCCTGCAATGCCGTTTTGGCATCTCGTGCATCTGCTTTTACAGTGCTCACGCGCTTTCCCCAAATCTGAAGAACCGCGTTGCGGGCTGGCTCAAAGCCACCATCAAGATATATCGCCGCGATCACTGCTTCCATCGCATCGGCAAGCAATGCCTCTTTGCGCCTGCCACCTGACAGCATTTCTGAGCGGCCAAGTTTAAGCACGGTACCAAGGTCAACCTGACGTGCTACATCGGCCAGTGCTTCTTTGCGCACGAGCGCGTTAAAACGCGGTGCAAGCTGACCTTCACTAGCAGATCTGTCAGCAAAAAGCAGCGCCTCTGCCATCACGAGTCCAAGCACCCGGTCGCCAAGAAATTCCAGGCGTTGGTTGTCATCCCTCGTCTCCGTAGACATCGAAGAATGCGTCACCGCGCGAACCAACAACTCTGGCTCGGAAAACTGGTAGCCAATCCGGCCTTCAAAGGCCTTTAATTCCGTCGAAAGCTTCACTCTATCGCCTTGAAAAAACGGTCACTGCGCCACGTCCAAAAGTAAAATAAGGACCGACCGGCAGATGAGAACATGACGCGGTCAGCACGGCCAATAAGGTTTTCGAAAGGAACAAAACCAACACCGCCAACCGTCGGTGAGACCCGGCTATCAGTAGAGTTATCCCGGTTGTCTCCCATAAAGAAGAAATGACCCTCCGGAACCGTAAAGACGGGCGTGTTGTCGGTCCGAGTGTCACTAACATTCAGAATGTTATGCGTTAATCCGCCAGGCAGAGTTTCGGCGGTACGTTCTTTCACACACACTTCACCGCGACGTACTGGCTGGTTCTGACAAACTGGAAAACCGCGGTTTGGGCCCTGAGGTTCGAATATCTCTTCAAATTGCCCTGCCGGTTCCAGTTGGACCGGGGTTCCATTCAGCTTCAGCACCCCATCCGTGACCTGAATTTTGTCACCTGGCAAACCGACCAGCCGTTTAATGAAATCCTGACCATTGACCGGGTGGTGAAACACCACGACATCACCCCGCTCTGGGTCTCCTCCAAAAATACGACCAGAAAAAGGGCAGGCGGAAAAAGGGCAGGAATACTGAGAATACCCATAGGCCATTTTGTTCACGAACAGAAAATCACCGATCAGCAAAGTATCTTTCATAGACCCTGATGGAATCCAGAATGGCTGAAAAAACAAAGTGCGAAACAAGCCTGCGATCAGCAGCGCGTAGACCACTGTTTTGATGGTCTCAACCAAGCCATCGCCTTTTTGTGCCTCAGTGGTCATGTATTCGCGTCCTGTATGTTGATTTTGTCCTTGCGCTACATGAGGTGCCTACAGCGGGGAGTCAAGTTTACGCTTTGCTCGGTCAAACTGGCAGCGCTTCTATGACCACAAATGCCTGTGCCCAGGGATGATCGTCAGTGAGTGTTACATGAATTGTCGCTTGGTGTCCTGCCGGTGTCATTTCCGCCAGTCGTTCAGCCGCCCAGCCCGTAACATGCATCACGGGCTGGCCCGACTTCAGATTGGAAACTGACATGTCGCGCCAGGCAATTCCCATCGCGAGCCCGGTTCCAAGCGCTTTGGAACAGGCTTCCTTTGCCGCCCAGCGCTTGGCGTAGGTACCAGCTTTGTCTTTGCGCCGCTCTGCTTTTTGCTGCTCGATCTCTGTAAAAACGCGGTTCTTGAACCTGTCACCAAAACGGTCCAGCGTACCTTGTATCCGTTCGATATTTGCCAGATCGGTACCAATACCAAGGATCATGGTATCAAAACTCCAGAACGGCAGTGCCTAGCTTGTCACCAGCCTCCACCAATTGATGCGCTGCAACTGCATCGTCCAATCCGCCAGCAGCTACGGGTGCGTGCAACAGGGCATTCTTCTCCAGCCACTTAGTTATCTGTGCTTCACCTTTGCGCCTCACTTCGGGATCCAGCAGATAAACTATCAGCATTCTCAGCACAGAATTCTTGAACATGAATGGGTAAAAATCGAGAACAGGCTGCATGACACTTGCGGACGCATAGGTCGCAATGACACCCCTTTGCTTCAGAATGGCAAGTGAAGTGGCCTGGTTCGCGCCAAAATCCACGTCGACGATACGATCAACGCCAACTCCGTCAGTTAAGCTCATCACGGCTTCGGCAACATCATTTTCGCGGTAGTTGATCCATTCATCAGCTGTAGAATGCGCTGCTTTTTCCAGTGAGGAGACGGTGGTGATGACGCGCGCGCCTCCTAGCTTCGCCATCTGGCAGGCGTAGCGTCCAACAGTGCCAGCACCGCCTGTCACCAGAACAGTGTTACCCTCGACCGATCCATCCGCGAAGACCGAGTACCAGGCGGTCATTGCGGGTATGCCTAAGCAGGCGCCTTCAGCAAAGCTGGTTGTTTCAGGCAGGTAAACAGCATGATCTGCCGGGATGGAGATAAGTTCTGCGGCTGTGCCATAGGCGCGTTTCCATTGTCCGTTCCAGATCCAGACACGTTGACCAACCCGGTCGGTGTCAACACCCGCGCCGACGGCTTCGATAACGCCAGCACCATCAGAATGAGGAACAACTTTGGGAAATTCCATAATGGCGCCGGGACGCGCACCAGCCCTAAGTTTAACATCAGAGGGGTTTACACCAGAGGCGTGCAAGCGCACCAAAACTTCGCCAGTATTTGGGGTTGGGTCAGGTAAGCTACCGATCATAAGAACGTCTTTAGCCGCGCCAAATTTTTCGTACCAGACAGCTTTCATAATGCTCCCGCTCTGCTCAATCTTGCGCCCGTGCTTCATCCATCAGGCGTCGCATTTCCAACACCGCTGGCGTCAGACCACGAAAGATAGCTTCGCCAATCAGGAAATGCCCGATGTTAAGCTCCATCACCTCTGGGAAGGCCGCCACTGGTTTTACGGTGTCATAGGTAATCCCGTGTCCCACATGCACCTCTAGCCCGAGCGAGTGGGCAAAACTGGACATTTCGCGCAGCTTTTCCAATTCTTTGTCCCGTTCATCAAAACGACCTTCAACATGTGCGTCGCAATAAGCGCCCGCGTGAAGTTCGATCACCTCTGCACCGATGCGATTAGCCGCTTCAACCTGTGCAGGTTCTGCCGCGATAAAAATGGAAACGCGACTACCCGCCTCTCGCAAAGGAGCGATGAAATGTGCCAGTCTGTTTTCCTCGCGGGCGACTTCCAACCCTCCTTCGGTTGTACGTTCTTCACGTTTTTCGGGAACGATGCAGACCGCATGGGGCTTATGACGTAGTGCAATTGCCTGCATTTCATCCGTTGCCGCCATTTCAAAATTCAGCGGCACTGTCAGAGTTTCCATCAATCCTTCGATATCAGCATCAGAAATATGCCGGCGATCTTCACGCAAATGCGCGGTAATACCATCTGCCCCGGCTTCTTGCGCGATACGGGCCGCCCTTAGCGGATCCGGATAGTCCCCGCCGCGCGCATTTCGCACGGTCGCCACGTGATCAATATTTACCCCAAGCCGCAGCTTGCCTAAAGGCGTGACACTCATCAGCAATATCCTTTGTTGTCTTTCAGAACAGACGCTACCGCTTTGACCTAGTTTCGTCAGCCTTCTTCAATGCTTTTTTACGCAACTCTTCGAGTTTTTTCTTCAACCTGCCTTTTCGGCGGTTCTTATATACAGTTATGACCGGGACAGACAGGTAGTAAGCAATTGTTCCGGCAATGACCCCCGGCGCCAAGCCACCGACCAAGTAAGGCAAGTATACTTCGGAATAGAACTCACTCAGGTTTGACCAATCAGCACCTTTGTCCGTGAACAACGCAAAAAAGTTATCCTTAAAATCAGCGCCCGCTGCGACAAATTTTGCGACAAGCGTTGCGTTTGCTGATTCTTCAAAAGTTGTTCCCAACATGAAATGGCCAAGGCTAAGACTAAGTGCGCCGATAATTGGGAAGGTGACAGGGTTGCCGAAAAATGTTGCCAGCAAAGCGGCAAAAATATTTCCCCTCATAAGCTTGGCTACAATAACCGCCCAAAAGAAATGGAACCCGAAGAAAGGCGTAAAACAAACCGCAACACCCGCAAAAATGCCGCGCGCGATCCTGTCAGGCGGGTCAGGCAAACGGTGCATACGGTGTTTGACATATCTGTACGCACGCGCCCATCCGCCTCGCGGATAAAAAAAGTCGGTCACAATCTGCCAGATTGGCCGTTTGTCGCGTCGCTTAAAGACCAACAGTTATGTCCTTTTGTGGGTCTGTGTTTCAGGGCTTACGGTTCGGGTCTCGGTATCGCTCCAGAGAAGCGACATCACTGTCAGCCTCAAGAGCCGTCATGACAGTATGCAGGTGCTCCGCATCCCTCAAGTCAACATCAATCAAAAGCCTGTAAAAGTCCGGCTTGCGGTCCGCAAAATGTAAATCGGAGATATTGGCCTTCTGCTCACCAATCAATGTGCAAATTCGTCCCAGTATGCCCGCATCATTGCTGATCGTGATGCTAAGTGTGACAGAGTGTACAGCCGGGTGGCGGCCACTGTGCCAGTGCAGATCGACCCATCGGCCCGGTTGCTCTTCAAAATCCGAAAGAACCGGGCAGTCGATTGCGTGCACAACAACACCTTGCCCACGATATGCAATTCCGACGATACGCTCGCCGGGAACCGGTTGGCAGCATTCCGCCCGCTTGAAAGACTGACCTTGGGACAGGCCGACAACTGCGCGGCTCGCATCGATTTCGTCGCCGCTTGTTGAAGCAAGTTCAGGGTAAAGAATCTCAACCACGTCGCGCGCTGTCAGTTCGGCGCTTCCAAGCCGTGCGAGAACCTCTGCGGCATCTACCAAACCAAGATGCTTTGCCACAATCGCAAGCGCCTTGTCTGTGGACTTTTTGCCGATATGCTCAAATGCCACGCGGGCCAGTTCGCGGCCAAGCTTGATGAAACGGTCCCGGTCCTCCTCGCGCAAAGACTTGCGGATCGCCGCTTTTGCCTTACCTGTCGCAACGATATCAATCCATGTGGCCTGCGGGCGTTGGCCTTCGGCCGTCATAATCTCAACCGATTGCCCGTTCTTAACCCTGGTCCACAAAGGAACGCGGATTCCATCGACCTTCGCGCCAACGCAGCTTTCGCCAATTCGAGTGTGGATTGCATAGGCAAAATCAAGCGGCGTCGCGCCGCGCGGAAGTTTCACAACTTCGCCCTTCGGTGTGAAACAGAACACCTGGTCTGAGTACATCTCCATTTTGACGTGTTCCAAAAACTCGTCGTGGTCTTCAGCCGATTCAAATCGCTCCGTCAAACCCGCGATCCATTTCGCGGGATCGACGGCAAACGGGTTTTCAGATTGAACCCCATCACGATAGGACCAATGCGCAGCAACGCCGGCTTCCGCAACATCATTCATCTGCCCGGTGCGGATCTGCACTTCGACACGTTTACCATCGCGACCCGAAACAGTTGTGTGGATGGAACGATATCCGTTTGATTTAGGTTGGCTGATATAGTCTTTGAATCTTCCTGGAACAGACCGCCATCGCTGATGAATCGCGCCTAGCACACGATAACAATCTGCTTCGTTCTCGGTTATCACGCGGAAACCGTAAATATCCGACAGCCGTGAAAACCCCTGGTCTTTCTCCTGCATCTTACGCCAGATCGAATAGGGTTTTTTCGCGCGGCCAAAAACTTCGGCTTTAATCGTTTGCTTTTCCAACTCGTGGCGAATGTCATTGGTGATCTTCAGAATGACATCGCCGCTCTCTTTCTGCAGCGTTATGAACCGGCGCATGATCGATTTGCGACCATCCGGATTGAGGACCGAAAAGGCAAGATCTTCCAGTTCGTCGCGCATCCATTGCATACCCATGCGGCCAGCAAGTGGTGCAAAAATATCCATGGTTTCGCGGGCCTTTTGCGCCTGCTTTTCCACACGCATGGATTTAATGGTGCGCATATTGTGAAGCCGGTCAGCAAGCTTCACGAGGATGACTCGCATGTCTTTGGACATAGCCATGAACAGCTTGCGAAAATTCTCGGCCTGTTTCGTTTCCGACGACGAAAGCTGCAAGTTGGTCAGTTTGGTAACGCCATCGACGAGTTCAGCAATTTCCGTGCCGAACTTTTCCGCCACTTCGCTGTAAGTGGATTTGGTGTCTTCAATGGTATCGTGCAGCAGTGCAGTAATTATCGTTGCGTCATCAAGCTGCTGCTCCGTTAAAATGGCAGCAACAGCAACGGGATGGGTGAAGTACGGTTCTCCCGAATGACGAAACTGACCCTCATGCATTGCCTCGCCATAGGCAAAGGCATCGCGGATCAGTTGCTGATTTGTTTTCGGATTGTAATTGCGGACCAGTTGGATCAGGTCGTCGACAGTGATCATCCGGTCCGCACCTTTAGTCTGGGCTGCTTCTGCCCTTACTGTTGCCCCTGTGCTTCCATCAAAGCGCGTAGCAATTTTTCTTCTGACATATCGTTATCGGCTGGCTTGTCAGCCTCAGCACCCATAAGAAGCGCCATTGCGTCTTCTTCTGGTTCATCAACTTCGATCTGAGTCTGGTTGCTTTCAATAAGACGCTCACGCAGTTCTTCCGCGGACTGAGTCTCGTCAGCAATTTCCCGCAGGGAAACAACAGGATTTTTGTCATTGTCACGCGGCACAGTCAATGCTGCACCTGCCGCGATTTCGCGGGCGCGGTGCGAAGCAAGCATTACAAGCTCGAACCGGTTTGGAACTTTATCTACGCAGTCTTCAACCGTAACGCGGGCCATCGGCGACTCCAATTCATATCGGATGGTTAGAAACCGACTATTTATGCTTATCCCACACGCTTGACAACCCCGATTCCCCAAGGATTACAGCGGAACAACACCCATTTTTGCGGATGAGGGCAATTCTTCCAGCATCTCTCGTACTGTTTGCCCTAAAACCGGGTGTTTCCAGTCAGGTGCGATATCAGCCAACGGAAGTAAAACAAACGCCCGATCCTGCATTCTGGGATGCGGAAGTACAAGCTGGTCTGGGGCCCTGAGTTTTTGATGCTCCACCTCTAAGCCGCGCCAGCATTCATAGGTCGCCACGTCCGGCAGAACCTGATCTCCATATGATAATAAATCAAGATCAAGTGAGCGCATCCCCCAGCGCTGAATTCTTTCGCGCCCAAAGTCGGCTTCAATTTTGTGCAGATGTGCCAAAAGTTGCGTCGGGGTCAGAGTTGTCTTCAGAGTTACCGCTGCATTAACATAGTCAGGGCCGGCACCCGCAGGAAAACAAGGAGTTTTATAAAATTTGCTGGTCTTACGAATTATGACATCATTCATTTCAAGCTCTGCCAGAGCGCGCTTGACCCGCTCTAAAAGCAGGCGAATATCTGCCAAATCATTCGCACCTATTGCAACATGTGACAAAGTTTCGTGATTAAGTTGATCCAAGGGTTGCGACATTCCAGAATTTCCCTAGGTTACGACAGGTTTCGTCTATTTTTAGTATACACTCGCTTACCCACTCACTCACTCACTC
>Ga0316189_10000767_pt1 | contig 32183 bp, 26 predicted proteins | sample LowCovwburrow_MG_FD_204930 | JGI IMG/M metagenome (GOLD analysis project Ga0316189, IMG submission 204930) | Coastal sediment microbial communities from Maine, United States - Lowes Cove worm burrow | ecosystem: Environmental > Aquatic > Marine > Coastal > Sediment | place: USA: Maine...
CTACAACTGCCACTGACTCTATCGATCATCCGTGCCCTGCTCGTCGAAATCGGCGGCGAACCCTATGCCATACCGCTGGCACGAATTGACCGCACCCTGAAGCTGGACACCAGCCAGATCGAATCGCTGGAAGGCAGACAATATTTCACGCTGATCAATCAACATGTCGGCCTGGTCTTTGCGAGTCAGGTTCTGGGATGTAGCCGTGCGCAGGAGTCAAATAACACGCTGCCCATCGTCGTGCTGGGCGAACGCCTGCAACGTTCCGGGCTGGTTGTGGATCGTTTTATCGGCGAACGCAGCCTGGTGGTACACACGCTGGACAGCCGGCTGGGAAAAGTTCAGGACATCAGTGCTGCCACCCTGCTTGAAAATGGTGACCCTTGCCTGATCATTGATGTCGACGACATGTTGCGCTCTATCGATATTCTTATCGCTGGTGGTCGCCTCAACCGCATCCATGACAAACACGAAGAGATTGAAATGCACAGCAAACGCATACTGGTAGTCGATGATTCGATTACAGTCCGTGAGGTCGAACGTAACATGCTGGCATCTCGAGGCTACCAGGTTGATGTGGCAGTCGATGGCATGGATGGCTGGAACGCCATCCGCATGGGAAATTATGACCTGGTCATCAGTGACATAGACATGCCACGTATGAACGGCTTTGAATTCGTAGCACTGATCAAGCAGGACGAGCACCTGAACAACACACCGGTCATGATAGTTTCTTACAAAGATCGTGAAGAAGACCGGCAACGCGGGCTTGATGTCGGAGCCGACTATTATTTAACCAAGGGCAGTTTCCACGATGAGACGCTTATAGACGCCGTCGTCGATCTGATCGGTACAGCAGAGTAGGTCAACCGATTCCATGCTGAAAATCGCAATTGTAAATGACTCCATGCTGGCTGCAGAAAGCCTGCGACGAGTGGTGGTAAATGAACCTGACTACCAGCTGGTCTGGGTCGCCTATGATGGACGAGAAGCGCTGCAGAAATGTCGTGAAGTCTGCCCGGATATCGTCCTCATGGACCTGATTATGCCGGAGATGGACGGCGTAGAGGCAACTCGCGCCATCAGTGCGGAGTTTGAATGCGCCATCCTCATAGTCACCGCCAGCGTCGATGGTCATGCCGGCAAAGTCTTTGAAGCCATGGGTGGAGGGGCTCTGGACGCTGTAAACACGCCTATACTGGGTGCCAGTGGTGAAGGCGAAGGCCGCGGTATTCTGATTAATAAAATTAATGCCATTGCCACACTGCTGCGCGGAAAACCATTCCGTCGCAACAAGACTCGTAAGACAACAACACCGGTAACCACCAACAGCCAGGTCCCCCTGATCGCCATTGGCGCATCTACCGGAGGTCCTTCGGCGCTGCGGGACATCCTGCATGCACTTCCACCAGATCCCGGTGTTGCCATCGTTATCGTCCAGCATGTGGACGAGCAGTTTGTTGCCAGCTTCACCGACTGGCTGGACGATCAGACATCGATGCCGGTTCGGCTCGCCAGGCCAGGAGAACCGCTGGCCCGTGACACAGTCCTGGTTTGTGGCCGCGAGGAACACCTGGTGCTGGGCGATAATGGTTTGCTCACCTACCAGGCCGAACCTAAAGACCTGGCCTACCGTCCGTCGGTTGATGTATTTTTTAATAGCCTTACAGATAATCATGATAATCAATCGGTTGCTGTGCTTCTCACAGGCATGGGCAAAGACGGTGCGCAGGGGCTCAAGTCGCTGCGTGATAAAGGCTGGTGGACGATCGCTCAAGATCAAGCCACATGTGCCGTTTACGGTATGCCAAAGGCTGCAAAAGAGCTTGATGCAGCAGAGGAAATTCTGCCACTGAACGATATTGGGGCACGCCTCATCGAGTGGGCAGAACACGCTTCCAGAAGAAGCGTAGGGAAACAGAATTTGCAATGAACGGTGAAACTGACATCGCAGCGGAGAGCGAAGCTGCCGACCAGGGAAAGTGGGCTGTAGTATTGCTGGTCGATGACCAGGCCATGGTCGCCGAGGGTATACGGCGGATGATCGCCGACGAGCACGATATCCAGTTCCACTATTGCGCTGATCCCAAAAAAGCCGTCCAGACCGCAGTTGCCTGCAAGGCCACTGTCATTTTGCAGGATCTGGTTATGCCGGAAGTCGATGGCATGACCCTGGTACGCTTTTACCGCAACAATCCGACTACCCGTGACATACCTGTTATCGTGCTTTCCAGCAAGGACGACCCCAACATCAAGAGCGATGCATTTGGTCATGGCGCGACCGACTACCTGGTGAAACTGCCGGAGAAGGTTGAACTGCTTGCGCGTATCCGTTCGCACGCCAAGAGCTACCTGGCACAGAAAGAACGCGATGAAGCTTTCAAAAGCCTGAGCAATATGCAGGCCCAGCTGGAGCAAATGAACAATGAGCTGGCCAACAGTAACCGTGAACTTAAACGCCTGTCATCCATGGATGGCCTTACCGGAGTGGCCAACCGGCGCCAGTTTGACAGTACCCTGACCAAGGAATGGCAGCGCGCCATCCGGTCTGACATGCCCTTGTCGCTATTATTTGCCGACATCGATTTTTTCAAACGCTATAACGATCACTACGGCCACCAGGCGGGGGATGACTGTCTTAAGAGGGTCGCCACCGCATTAACGACTACGGTTCATCGGCCGGCAGATCTGGTCAGCCGTTACGGCGGTGAAGAATTTGTCATGATCCTGCCGGATACCACCAGCGAAGGTGCACTGGCGGTCGCCCAGAAAGTTCTGCACTGCGTCCAGAGCCTGAACATCCCTCACGAGAACTCCGATGCTGCAGATCATATTACCCTGAGCATTGGCGTCGCCACGCTCTGTCCGCAAGAAGGCAGCAAGCCGGAAGAGCTGATCGAAGCCGCTGACCAGATGCTGTATCGCGCCAAGGAACGTGGCCGCAACCAGATTGAAGTTGCCCTGCCCCCACCCGCGCTGAAAACCGTCTGTCCCTAGGTAAGAACTGCGCACCAATTTCCGAGTAGCGCCCTCAAATTCTTCACCATTCCGTGTATCATTAGCGCCGGTTCAAGCTGGAGCGCGTTATGACATTCGTAGTGGGTGAGAATTGCATCAAGTGTAAGTACACTGATTGTGTTGAAGTCTGTCCGGTGGACTGTTTCCATGAGGGGCCAAACTTCCTGGTTATTGATCCGGAAGAATGCATTGATTGCACCCTGTGCGAGCCCGAATGCCCGGCCGAAGCCATCTTCCCCGAAGACGACTTGCCCGCAGGTCAGGAACACTTCCTGGAACTCAACGAAGAGTTATCACAGAACTGGCCCGTGATCACCCAGCAGAAGCCCCCTCCCCCGGACGCCGATGAGTGGAACGGCAAGGAAGGCAAACTAGACCTGCTGGAACGTTGATCCTGCTGGTCCCGTTCAGCCAGGACCCGCTCGCCGCAGCGGCCCGGCAGATACTCGACCATTACCAGGAACAACTACCCGATCTGGGCACCTGCCGCGTACTGGTTGCCGATACCCAATGTGCTGCAGCCTTGCGCGCAGCGCTCCTGGATGAAGCTGAAAAGCGTGGATTCAGCGCCCTGCTTGGCCCGCATATCGATCGGCTCGACACCTGGCTACTGCAGTTTGGCAACCCCGATCAAAAAGTACTCAGGCGCCCCGCACAGGAACTGATCCTCGGAGAAGCCCTGCGCCAGGCTCATGAACTCTATGCCGGTACAGACCCCTGGCTGCTAGCCGACCAGCTGTTGGTTCTGTTCGAGGAACTCACACTCAATCAGCTGCTATTAGCTGATACGCTCGATGACTTCGAGCAGTCACTCCAACTGGCCTACGGCCTTCCTGAACCGTCGGCTTCCATGCAACAGGAAGCATACGTTCTGCACACATTGTGGCACGCCTGGCATAAACAACTGGCAGATGAAAACTGCAGTGATCCTGCATCAGCCTATCTGGCATGCTTGCAAGCCAGCCTGGAAAGACCTTTGCACGAACAGCTCTGGCTGCTCGGCTTTACCGGATTTTTGCCGGCAGAGATTTACTGGCTGAAATCCTTACTGAAACATGGGCAAGCACACCTGCTGCTACATGGGTCGGCTACCCACACGGGCAGCCATCCCGATGCACCATTACAGCGTATTGCTACAGCACTTGATACAGATGCCTGCTATCAAACAGTGTCGGATACACTCCCGGACGGCTTCAGCGCCTTTATGGAGGCGTTATACTCGCCAGAGGGCGGCCACCTGAAGCAACGCGCACAGGTATTTGCGAAACAGTTCCCCATCGACCCGGTCGCGCCACGACTACACACCTTACGTACAGAAAACCCCGAAATGGAAGCCCAGGCTGTTGCCTTGCAGGTCAGACGCTGGCTACTGGACAACCAGCAACCTGTTGCCGTTGTCAGTGAAGACCGGCGCCTGGCTCGACGCGTGCGTGCCATGCTGGAAGCCTCGGGAATACAACTGGATGACCCGGCCGGCTGGGCGCTATCGACCACCAGTGCTGCGGCCATTGTCGAGCGCTGGCTGGAAACAGTAGAGGAAGACTTTGCCTGCGGGCCAATGCTGGACGTACTCAAATCGCCCTTTGTGTGTGGTGAACAACACGATCAGCATCTGGCGCTGGTGCTGCGCCTGGAACAGGACGTCGTCCTGCATGAAAATATCGCTCGCGGCCTGGACCGTTATCGGCGGCACCTGGATCTGCGCAGCGAGCGCTTGCCGGGGCACTGGACCGAACACACTCGCCGAGACCTCCACAGCCTGCTCAATCGTCTGGATCATGCTGCAGCACCGCTATCACCACTACTCGACGGGCGCCATTCAGCCAGGCTTTGTGTTGACGCCATACGCGACAGCCTGCTGGAACTGGGCGTCTGGCAACCCCTGCAGACTGATGCAGCCGGTCAGACAGTTATCGAAGTCCTGGATCAACTCGCTACTGCCGCAGCGGCCTTCGAGACAGAACTGAACTGGCAGGAACTGCGCACCTGGCTGGGTCGCAGCCTGGAAAGAGCAACCTTCCGCGTGCCGGGTGGTAGCAGTGCCGTGAAACTGCTGAGCCTTGAGCAGACTCGTCTACAGCGTTTTGCCGGTGTCATCGTTGCCGGCTGCAGCCGCGACTATCTGCCGGGCTCACCCTCGGGACAGGCATTTTTCAACCAGCGGGTACGCGCCCATCTGGGATTATCTACCTGGTCAGAACAGCTGGCATCCCGACTGCATAACTTCGTCCGCGTCCTGCACAGCGCAGACAACCTGCTTTTGACACGCCATACGGAGGTCGATGGCGAACCTGTTCCAGCCAGCCCGTGGCTGGAACTGCTGGAAACTTTCCACGCCAATGCCTACGGCGGATCGCTGCATGATGCCGAGTTGAAAGCCTTGCTCGATCAAGCAGGCACCAGGCCGTTATCACCGGACAATGCACCGTTACCAGACCTTGCGAAACAACCTGCGGTGGTCGTACCTGCGGCACGTCAACCCCATACCTGGTCGACCGCAACACACCAACGTCTGATCGACTGCCCCTACCGGTTTTTCGCCGCTGATGCACTCCACCTCAAGCCCGAGGAAGAAATCAGCGAAGCGCTTAGCAAGGCTGACTACGGCTCGTTGGTTCATCGTGTCCTGCAGGCCTTCCATAGCGATGTCAGGCGCCTGCCCGGCCCCTGGTCCGGCCCGCTGGACAAGCCACAGCGCGAACCTGCCATACAGCTACTCGAAAGCATCAGCCGAAAGGTCTTTGATGCGGCGATTGAAGATGATTTTGAAGCCAGGGGCTGGTTGCAACAATGGCTGGCGTGCATACCATCCTACATCGACTGGCAGACCACGCGTCAGCAAAGCTGGCAGGTACAGGACGTGGAAGTCGACGCCGAGCGACACTACGATAAATTGCGCCTGAAAGGTCGAATTGACCGAATCGACAAGCACCAGTCTGAACTCGGTATACTGGACTACAAAACCGGGAAGCCACCGTCAAGCTCAGACGTACTGTCAGGCGAAGCGGTACAACTGCCGAGCTATGCCCTGATGCTGAAACAGCCCGTCGGGCGACTCGACTACGTGCAGATCGGCAAGTCAGAAGTGAAGTCTGTATCACATGTTGAAGATGAGGACGTACAGGCACTCGTCACAGCCGTTGGTTCACGCCTTACCGACCTGCAACAAGCATTACAGTGCGATGCACCGTTGCCAGCCTGGGGTGACGATCACACCTGCAACTGGTGTGAATATTCCGGCGTATGCCGCCGTGACATGTGGCAAGACCGGGAGCAGACTGATGACTGACAGACTGTCACCCACGGACCCTGGCCTAAGCTGCAGCGTACTGGCTTCAGCGGGGACCGGCAAGACATGGCAACTGGTTGCGCGGCTCACTCGCCTGCTCCTGAACGGCGCTCCCCTGGACAGCATTCTTGCTATCACGTTTACCCGCAAAGCGGCTGGCGAAATGCAGGAACGTCTGGGCGCACGCTTGCGCGAATTACTGGAAGCTGACGAGGAAAAACTCGACTGCCTGCTAAAAGAACTTGGTGAAACACCGAACGCTGCCATGCGTGACAAGGCTCGCAGTCTGTTTGAAACTATTTTGCGCAGCGAACAGTCGCTACGCGCCACGACCTTCCACAGTTTTTGCCAGGATCTTCTGCAACGCTTCCCGCTGGAGGCCGGCCTGCCACCCGGATTCGAGTTGATCGAACAAACCGGCGTATTGATCACTGAGGCATGGGACGCTCTGTTTGCAGACGCAACCCGCGAGCCCGAACAACCGCTCGCAAAGGCATTGCAACAACTGTTTGACGCACTGAACGGTCCCTATAACACCCGCACCGCCTTGTTCAATTTTGTCGCACACCGCAGTGACTGGTGGGCTTTTACACAGGGCAGCAACACAGAACTCAATGACGCCACTGAGCACCTGCGCAGAATCCTGGCGATAGATTACGATATAGCCAGTGGCACTGATCTCTGGAGTACTCAAAGGCGCGCTGAGCTCAGCGAGTTTCTTGAGCTTCTGCAAAAGCATGGCACCGCCACCAACAAAACCCATGCCCAATCGCTTGCCGGTGCCCTTACTGATGCTGAATCGGCTGAGGATGGTATAGAACTCATCACACCGGTATTTCTAACGGGCAAACTTGAGCCACGCAAACGTAAATCGAGCAAGGCCCAGGTCAAAGCCATGGGTGAATCCGGCGAAGACCGCTTTCTGCAACTCCACACCCTCTTCTGCGAACGCCTGTCAGAACAGCGTGAACACCGCAATCGCGAACTGACGCTCGCAACCAACAGCGCCTGGTACATGGCCGGTGCGCGTATACTCGCGCACTACCAGCGCATCAAGCGTGAACGCCGCCTGCTAGACTTTTCCGATCTGGAATGGAATGCCTACCAGTTACTCAATCATCCGGACCAGGCGCACTGGATTCAATACAAGCTGGACCAGCGTATCGATCATTTACTTATCGACGAATTCCAGGATACCAACCCGACCCAGTGGCGGTTAATAAAACCCTTGCTGGATGAAATGGCTGCCGGTAGTGACCGCTGGCGAAGTCTGTTTGTTGTCGGCGACGCCAAGCAGTCAATTTATCGTTTCCGTCGCGGCAACTCGCGTCTGCTCGGCTTTGCCGCTGACTGGATGCAGCAACACCTCGGCGCGGGGAGTGTTCACCTGGACCAGTCATGGCGCTCCTCTCCGCTTATCATGGATACTGTCAACGAACTTTTTCAACATGACAGTATGCAGGGGCTGCTAACCGATTTTCAGCAACACAGCACTCATCTGGACAAACAGTGGGGGCGCCTGGAGATCTGGCCACTCATTGAACCCGATGATCAAGAAGAAAGCAGCGTTGATTTCACTCAGTTTCGCAACCCTTTGCTCGAACCGCGCGTGCAGCGTCGCGACAGTCGTTACTATCGCGAAGGGTTGGCAATTGCACAACGCATTCGCGAACTACTCGACGAAAACATTGTGCATTGCAATGACATTCTAATCCTGTTGCGATCACGCACTCACCTGTCTGACTACGAAGCGGCACTGCGGGACAGTCAAATCCCCTACCTGAGCCAGGACCGCGGCACACTACTGGAAAGCCTGGAAATCCGCGACATGGAGTCCTTGCTGAAAGTACTGATGGCACCTCAGGATAACCTGTCACTTGCCCAGGTCTTGCGTTCCCCGCTGTTTTCAGTCGATGATGACGCGTTGCTACATCTGGCAAACGGGCAAACCGGCAGCTGGTTTGAACGCCTGACCGCAGTGACAGCCACTGACAATACACAGTCGCTAACTCGCGCTGCGCAATTGCTGACTTCATGGCAACAGTTGGCGGGGCGCATACCTATCCATGACCTGCTGGAAACTATCTTCCACCAGGCTAATGTCGTAGAACGCTATCAGGCAGCTTTCCCCGCCATACAAGTGCCCAGAGTAAACGCCAACCTGGTTCGCTTTATTGAGCTGGCGCTTGAAGTCGATGCAGGCCGATACCCGACTTTGCCACGCTTCCTCGACAAACTGCAGCAGTTACGCAGCCTGGACAAGGAAGGACCCAGCCAGGCAACGCCACAGAGCGACACCGGTCAGCGTGTACGCCTGCTCACCATACATGCTTCCAAGGGGCTGGAAGCCCCCGTCGTGTTTCTCGCTGACAGCGCAAGCACCGGCGGCGGATCGAAAGCCTGTCAGACGCTGGTACGCTGGCCCGCCGAGAAAGACCGTCCCAGCGATTTCATGCTGCTGAATCGCAGTCTGGATCGCGACAGCATCAGCACGGCGCGGTACGAAAGTGAAAAAATGGAAGCACAACGCGAAGCTGCCAACCTGCTGTACGTGGCACTGACTCGGGCTCGTAATATGCTGGTTATCTCGGGCTGCCGGTCTTCAAAACAGTCCAGCGAACGCAGCTGGTACGAACAGCTCATAACGGCACTATGCAGTGAGGAGACAGCAGACAGCGGCCTGGTAAAAACCCATGGCACACCGGCTCCACTCCCGCAAAACGCGTCAAGTCCCGTACAGGCCATGGATATTGATCCACGCCTCGGACAGACAATCAAAGTTCAGCCGACCTGGCTTGAAATCGCACCCAGCCGAAGCGCAGATTCCAGTGATATCGAGACGGGGGATGCTGATGGCATTCAGCGCGGCCTGATCATCCACCGATTGCTGCAACTCGCTATTGGCACATCCTCGCCACAATTTGATACCCCAATGCTACTGCGCCAGGTAGCCGGCGAGTACAGCCTGCGACAGGATGACCCGAGACTACTTGAATGGTGGCAGGAAGTTGAGAAGGTTATCAATGACAGCTCACTGGCCTGGCTTACCCGGCCGGAAGATGGCCATCGTGCATTCAGTGAACTCCCGATAGAATACCGATGCCGGAATCAGACGGTATATGGTGTAATTGATCGTATCGTGGTTGGCCCTGAACAGGTCACTCTGGTCGACTACAAAACACATCGTCTTGATAACATCAGCATCGAGCAACTGATCTCTCACTACCGTCCCCAACTTGAGCTGTATCATGAAGGCGTTCGGCGGCTATGGCCAAATCATTCCACGAGGGCCTGTTTATTGCTCACCCACGGATGTCGTTTGGTTGACATGACATAATGAAGAAAACCCGGGCAGACTTATGAGCAAACTCGATCACGTTTTCGACGGTAATGCGGACAATTTTCACCAGCTGGTTATCCAGAATTCAGCCCGGGGAACAGTGCTGGTAAATTACTGGACGCCGAATGCCGGTCCCTGCTTCAAACTCTGGCAGGTACTTGAACATCTGAGTATCGAGTACCGCGGACGTTTCCTGCTGGTAAACGTTAATACCGAGACGCAAAAGCGGCTGGCACGTGAAAATGGCATTACCAGTGTTCCGACGATAAAAATCTATCGTGAAGGACAAGTGGTGGAATCCGTCTATGGCGCCCAATCTGAAGCATCCCTGCGAAGCATAATCGATAACCATGTACCACCAGCCCAGGACACGGATATAGCCGAGGCCATTCGGGCATATCAGGCCGGCGACATAGACACGGCACTTGCTACCCTTGTCGAGGCCAGCCAGCAGTCACCGGACGACAGCAAGCCGCATGCTACAGCCATAAAACTGTTACTGCGTGAAAAACGCTTCGTTGATATCGACACCTGGTACTCTGCCCTGCCGGAAAGGCTCAGGCGTCAGCCGGAGATCAGTCATCTCCAGGTTCATGCGCGGATGCTGCATCTTGCCGAACTGGCAGAACCTGCCGATCAACTGGAACTACAGCTGAAAAAAGCACCCGGCGATATTCAGGTACTGATGAGCCTTGCTGCACTCAGAATGGTCGAAGACCAGCTCGAATCTGCCCTGGAGTACTTGCTGACTGCCTTGCAGGCGGATCGCCAGCACGAGGATGAGCTCCCACGCCGCGCCATGCTGGCGATCTTCAGCCTGCTGGGTGACAAGCACGAAATCACTGCAGCTTATCAAAAACGCTTACGCGACTTGCTACACTGAAGAACACATGTACATACTCGCCATCGATCAGGGTACTACGGGAACAACAACCATCCTTTATGATGAGGCCGGTCGAATTGCAGCACGTGCTTACCGTGAAATAATCCAGTACTACCCTAAGCCCGGCTGGGTCGAACACGACGCTATGGATATATGGCGATCAGTGGTCAGTTCTGTTGAAGAAGTCTGCGCTGCTTATGCCGGAAAAATAGCGGCTGTCGGCATTACCAATCAGCGCGAAACCACGGTCCTCTGGAACAGGAAGACCGGTGAACCCGTACACAATGCCATTGTCTGGCAATGTCGACGCACAGCGGAATTCTGCGATCAGATCAAAAGACATGAGCCCTTGATTCGCGAGCGTACAGGTCTGCCACTGGACGCCTACTTCAGTGGTACAAAAATTCGCTGGATACTCGACAATGTTGACACAGGAGACCCGGATGAACTCCTGTTCGGTACTGTCGATAGCTGGCTGATCTGGAACCTGACAGGTGGCGCTGTTCACGCCACCGATTACACGAACGCGTCGCGTACACTGTTGTTCGATATTCATGAACGCCGCTGGAGCAAAAGACACACGGAACTGCTTCGCGTACCCATGTCATTGTTACCGGAAGTACGTCCATCCATTGGTGACTTCGGCAAGATTTCATCGATTCCCGCACTCAATGGTGTACCTGTGTTGGCCGTTGCCGGGGACCAGCAGGCGGCGCTGTTTGGTCAGGGCTGTTTTAAACCTGGCGAAATAAAAAACACCTATGGCACAGGTGGCTTCGCCGTAATGAACACAGGCCAGCAGGCTATCCACTCCGAGCAGGGATTACTTACTACGCTGGCTATTGATGACACAGGCGCGCCCTGCTATGCACTAGAGGGTTCAGTGTTTGTAGCAGGCGCCGCAATACAGTGGTTGCGTGACGAACTGAGATTAATCGAAACAGCTGCTGACAGTGAATCCATCGCCAGGGTGGTTGATGACAATGGTGGAGTCTACCTGGTGCCCGCCTTTGTCGGTCTTGGCGCACCCTACTGGAACATGCAGGCACGGGGTACCTTAACGGGTATGACGCGCGGCACAAATCGTAGCCATATAGTCCGTGCAGCACTGGAATCCATGGCTTACCAGACGACTGACATCCTCCAGTTAATGGAACAGGAAAGTAATACCGTTATCCAGGCTCTGTCGGTTGATGGTGGAGCTTGCGCAAACAACTTCCTGATGCAGTTCCAGGCGGATATGCTGAACAAGCCGGTGTTGCGTCCGAAATTCATAGAGTCAACATCTATGGGTGTTGCCTGTATGGCAGGGCTCGCTGCTGGTCTCTGGAGCAATACCGAAAATCTGCCGGACTTGAAACAGATTGACACTGAATTCAAGCCGTCGATGCCTGGCAGTCAACGCTGGCAATATCTGAACGGCTGGCGCCACGCAGTGCGTCAATGTCTTGCTGAATAGGATGAAGGACTGTAGCGGTTATGATTGAAATCAATGAATCCAACTTTGAGACCGAGGTTCTTGGTCGCTCACACGAGATGCCGGTACTGGTCGATTTCTGGGCTGATTGGTGCGCGCCCTGCAAATCGCTGATGCCGGTACTGGATAAACTTTACAGTGACTACCAGGGACAGCTGCAGATCGTCAAAATCAATACTGACGAGCAACGCAGCCTGGCTGAGGTGAACGGGATTCGCAGCCTGCCAACTCTGCGCCTGTATCGTAACGGCGAAGTGGTCGAGGAAGTCATGGGCGCCCAACCGGAAGCAGTATTGCGCGAGCTGATTGACCCGCACCTGGTGCGTGCCTCAAACAGCATATTGCAGGACGTACAAGCTCTTGCAGCAGAAGGCCAAACAGAAGCTGCAATACAATTGCTTGAACAAGGTGTCCAGGAAGACCCTGGCAACCCGAATCTGCCCATGGCACTGGCGAGACTCTGCATGGCGGACGGGCAACTGGAACGGGCTGCGGAGCTACTGGAATCCCTGCCCCGCGATCAACGAGATAGCGAAGACGGGAAAAACCTCAAGCTACTGCTCGAATTTGCCCGGGTTGCTGCAGACGCGGACGACCCAGACACGCTGTCGGCAAAACTTCAGGACAACCCGGGAAATGCCCCGGCCTGGCATCAACTTGGCGCACAACAGATCGTGAATGGTGACTATAGTGCTGCACTGGAATCTTTCATGGAACTGTTAAAGTGCGACCGGACATACGGTGATAACGCAGCACAAAAAGGCCTGATTACGTTATTCGGCCTGCTGGGTGAGAACGACGAACGTGTTGGGCGATATCGGCGTCAGATGGCGAACCTGTTGCTGTAGGCAGGCCAGCCTGCAAGTGGCACCTCTACCCCTTGCAGTCAAAAAGGCGCTTTTCCAGGATGATATCGGCGACAGTTTCCGGCACCATGTCTTTCCAGTCAGGTTCGCCGCGACGGATTTTCTCCAGCACATCGTGTGAGTAGATCGACAGGTTGCTCTTGTCAACAGCCTCCAGTTCACGAATATAACCATTCTCCAGCAGGTGCTTGTACAGGTGCGTCAGGTGTTGTTCGACCTGCAGGTTGTGAACCGTAGTCAGTTCGCCGCTTTCCCTGTCCAGGCATGGACACACATAAAGCCGCAGGTCATTCTTGAACAGGCGTCCAAACGATTCCAGGATGCCACCACCCAGATCCTCGTAATACTTCTCGTTGAACACCTGTAATAGTGTGGGCACACCCAGAGCCACACCTATCGGCATTTTTGTGAAACCGGACAGATACTGTGCGAGGCGATAGAATTCACCGTAATCGGATATCAGGACGTGCTTGCCGAGTGCACAAAGTATTTCCACACGCTGCAGAAAATCCTGGACATCAATATCTTCACCTTGCCCCAGGTTGTGCAGGGTCATTTCACTAAGCACGATAATATCATCCGCACCGAGACTGGCGTCCTTGCTGAAGGCCTGGTACGAACAGTCCAGCAGACTCATGGTCAGCCGGGTTGGAGGACGGAAACGGCTCCGCTCAACCAGCACGGCTTTCTTGTATAGCACATCGGACGGCTGCACCACCTTGCCATCCGCCTGAAACATCGCAGCGCTGGAGAGTCCGTGCTGCACCAGACGCAACGCCATCAGGCGATTGTCCACGTCGGTAAACGCCGGGCCTGAAAAATCGATCATATCGATTGCCAGCAAGTCAGTGCTTAACTGGTCCAGCAGCGAGAGCAGCAATTCCTCCGGAGAAGCATGCAGATAAAGCGCAGCGTAGATCAGGTTCACGCCCAGCAGACCCAGGGTTTCCTGATCCTGTATATTCTCCTGCCCCTTCAACTGAACATGGATATCGATCTGGGACGCATCTTCACCCGGACAACGCTGAAAGCTGATCCCCAACCAGCCATGGCCGTTACTGTGCTGACTGAAACTGCGTGCAGCAACAGTATTGGCAAATGCAAAGAAGGCACACTTGTCACCCCGGAGATCACCAAGACGTTCGTTCAGTAGCCTGTACTCATGACTGAGCATGGACTGAAGACGCTCACGGCTGACATACCTTGAGCAGGTACCGTAGATGGAGTCACTGAATTTCATGTCGTAGGCCGACATCGCCTTGGCGATAGTTCCCGCTGCGCCGCCGACCTGAAAGAACCAGCGTGCCGTCTCCTGGCCAGCACCGATTTCAGCTATGGTGCCGTATTTTCCATCATCCAGATTGATTGCCAGTGCTTTCTGGTGAGTATCGAGCGTACAGTGCGTATTCATGGGAAATTCCTTTTCGAGTCGACTGTTACATCGGCGAACAGCGCTAAAATATTAACTGCCTGCCTACGCGGCAAGATACGCTACCCGGCCACAAACGAAAACGCCTCTCCAGGGCGCTGCATCCTCGAGAGGCGTCATTGACGGATTGTCGGTGATTTACCGGGGTGAGAGCTGATCGAGCAACTTTGCCATCTGCTTGGCAGGTACATACCCGGGCTGGGTGTCGCCATCCTCAAAAATGATATATGGCGTCCCGCGTGCGCCCAGCTGTTCAACCAGTGTCATATGCATATCAATCGGGTTGTCACAGGTTTTCATGTCGATCGGCTTGCCGTTCTTGGCGTCTGTCAGCGCCTTGTTGCGATCATCCGCACAAAAAACAGCTACCGCCTTGTTGTAGGAGGCGGATCCTTTGCCTGCTCGCGGAAACATCATGTAGCGTACGCGAATACCCGCAGCCAGATATTCGTCCATCTCATTGTGCAGTTTGCGGCAGTAGCCGCAGTCGATATCCGTAAACACTGTGATAGTGTGTTTGGTCTTCTTGGGCTCGTATACGATCATCTCCGCTTCGTCGACAGCCTGTACCGTTGCCAGCGTTATCTCCCGGCGGCGCGGCTCTGTCAGGCTCACACGCGTGAGCATATCCGTCAGCTCGCCCTGGAACATATAACGTCCGTCCGCACTGATATAGACCACGTGCGGACCAGCGACGACTTCGTAAACGCCCGGCACAGGGGTCGGCGAGATCGCGTCTGCTTTTACCTGGCCCAGTGTTTTACGAATGGCGGCTTCATCGGCAGCCTGATCAGCGATAACTGCAGAGGGGCCAAACGACAGCAGGAGCCCTAAAAAAAACAATGACTTAATCAATCTCACCTGGAACACCCAAAATTAATGAAAGAATCTGTTATATGACCCTGGCAACAGAGCCAGGTTCAGTAGTGTACCTGAGATTTCACCCGCGCGGGTGATGCTGACGATGCAAGGACTTCAGGCGTTCACGCGCCACGTGTGTGTAAATTTGTGTCGTCGACAGATCGCTGTGCCCCAGCAACATCTGCACAACACGCAGATCGGCACCATGATTGACCAGGTGCGTCGCAAAAGCATGCCGCAAGGTATGCGGCGACAAGTGCTTACGGATACTTGCGGTGACCGCGTATTGTCGCAACCGGTACCAGAACGCCTGCCGCGATATACCCGATGCTTTTCTGGAAATAAACACCCGGTCACTCTGCCTGTCTTTCAGCAATTCCGCACGCGCGTCACGCAGATAGCGTTGTATCCAGATCACCGCTTCATCACCTACCGGCACCAGGCGTTCCTTGTTACCCTTCCCCATCACCCGAACAACACCCTGCCCCAGATTGAGCTGATCGTGACTCAACGCAACCAGTTCAGACACCCGCAAGCCACTGGCGTACAGCAGTTCAAGCATGGCACGATCCCGTAAACCGATTGACTGTTCCACATCTGGCGCCTTCAACAGCGCTTCAACCTCGGCTTCGCTCAGCGAATGTGGCAACGGACGATCCATTTTTGGCGATTCAATATTTGCTGTCGGGTCATCCTTACGGCGTCCCTCTCGCACCAGATACCGGTAGAAACGCCGCCAGCTGGACAGCAGCCGCGCGGTACTGCGCAGTGCATGCCCGGTCTGACGCTGTTCGGCCAGAAACGCCAGCAAATCCGCCGGTGTGGCTTCCACCAGGGCCAGCTGACGCGGCTTCAGCCAGGCTGCCAGACGGTAGAGATCACGCCGGTAAGCCGCCAGGGTGTTCTCGCTCAGACCGTTCTCGAGCCAGAGAGTATCTGCGAAATGGTCGATAACAGATACATCATCATCTGTACACCGCCGTACCAGAGACACCCTTCTGTCAGCAAGCCGCATAAGTTTGTTCAAGTAAATTTCGCACGCTTAATACCCTACCACATTACCATCGGATTGCTGTTGCCATGTTACACTGCGGCCTCATTCTGATGATTAAAAGTATTCTATGAGTGCCCCTACTGACCATGACTGCTGCATGGATAGCACCGATAGTCTGTTAAGCGTTGAACACGGCAGGCAACGCATACTTGACGCCATCCAGGTTATCGAAGGCCACGAACAGTTACACATACGTTCTGCGCTTAACCGCGTGTTGGCGCAGCCGGTCGTGTCGGCTATCGATGTTCCGCCATTCAGTAACTCAGCGATGGATGGCTACGCATTGCGCAGTACGGACTGCCACCCAGACCAGGCTGGCACATTCAAAATTGTCGGTGACTGTTTTGCCGGCTCTCCGTTTACTGACCACGTTAATCAGGGCGAATGCGTGCGAATAATGACTGGCGCCGTCATACCAGAGGGAGCCGATGCAGTTGTCATGCAGGAATACGTCACCCGCGAGAGCGATAGTATCACCCTCAAGCAGGACTGCAGCATAGGTGCAGGCACGAATGTCCGTTACGCCGGAGAAGACATACGTTGTGGCGACACTGTGCTTGAACCCGGTACCCGCATCGGGCCGGCGGAAATCGGCCTGCTTGCATCGGTCGGTGTCAGTGAAGTCAATGTACAACGCCGGATTCGAGTCGCTTTTTTTTCCACCGGCAATGAACTGACCAGTGTTGGCTGCGCATTGCAGGCGGGGCAGATCTACGACAGTAACCGTTACACCCTGTTTGGTCTGCTCAATAATGCCGGCATCGAAGTTCACGACCTTGGCGTTATACCCGATGATCGCGAAGCCGTGCGCGCAGCGTTCAAACAGGCAGCCGATACGGCTGACCTGGTAATCACTTCCGGTGGCGTGTCTGTAGGTGAAGCTGACTATGTCACTGCGACGCTCGATGAACTGGGCGAAGTCTCGCTCTGGCGAATGGCCACGAAACCCGGCAAACCCCTGGCATTCGGACGCCTCGGGCAGGCGTATTTTTTCGGCTTGCCTGGTAATCCGGTTTCGGTGATGGCGACTTTTTATCAGTTCGTACTGCCAGCGATTCACAAATTGAACGGCCTGAATGAACGTTCGCCTCTGCTGATTCGGGTGTCTGCCGGTGAAACATTCAAGAAAGCGCCGGGACGCACAGAATTTCAGCGCGGTGTGCTATACAGGGATGATCAGGGTGAGTGGGCAGTTCGCAGCACCGGGCTACAGGGCTCTCATGTTCTCAGCTCCATGAGCAAGGCAAACTGTTTCGTGATTCTGGACGCAGAAAACGCAGGCGCGGAGCAAGGATCACCCGTTACTGTACAGCCATTCAGCGATTTTGCCTGAGCCGGGGTGACTGAAAACAAACACCCGATCTATGGGGAACGCACAAGGAATCAGCCAGCTCAGGCCTTGTTTTTCTGCTGCTCGGCGATATCCGCGCGGACCTTGTCCATATCAAGCTCCTTTACCTGCTCAATCAGCTGGTCCAGCGATGAGGCCGGCAACGCACCGGGCTGCGCATAAACCATGACCTGCTCCTTGAAAATAGCCAGCATGGGAATTGAACGTACCTGAAAATTTGCTGCCAACTCCATCTGCTCTTCGGTGTTGACCTTGGCAAAGGCCATGTCCGGATTCTTCTCCGAAGCGGCCTCAAATACAGGTGTAAAGCTTTGACAGGGACCACACCAGGAAGCCCAGAAGTCGATAAGGACGATGTCGTTGTTCTCTATCGTTTCCTGAAAATTGTCGTTGCTAAGCTCAATGGCCGCCATGAAGGATACCTGCTGATAGGGTTAGTCGCGGAAATCAGGCGGAAGTGTACCAACTGTACACCGGCCGGTAAAACCCCGGAATCGCATACGACAGCGTCAGGATCAGGACAGATCGACGCTCAGGATGTTTCTTTCTGCACGGGAGCAGTGATTTCAGGCCCTTTGGCGGGACCGGTCCCACCGGCATCACTGCTATAAGTCGCGTCCATCTCTACACGATTCCGGCCCAGCCTTTTTGCCCGGTACAGCGCCTTATCGGCCCGTTCGATAAAGGCGCTGGCCGTCTCACCGGGTTTGTACAGTGAAACACCTGACGAGAATGTCGGTACAGGAATCAGGTCACCATTGGCCTGCCAGCGGGTTTCGCCAGCACGGTTTTTGACCTTGGTAAGGGCGCGCAATGAACCCTCAGCATCTGTATTTGGCAATAGAACCGCAAATTCCTCGCCACCGTAACGCGCCACCAGATCGTGATGACGAAAAATAGACAGGATGTTTTTTGAGTAGCTCTGCAGCACCTCATCACCGCCTGCATGCCCATACCTGTCATTGACCTGTTTAAAGTGGTCAAGGTCAATGAGCGCCAGCGACAACGGAAAACCATACCGCTGCACACGCGCAACTTCATCTTCGATTCGCCGCAGAAAGGCACGCCGGTTGGGCAAGCCGGTCAGTTCATCGGTCAGGCTGAGCAGTCTTACACGCGTCAACTCATCGCTTAGCTGACGACTGTCTGTCTCGATCAACTGTAAGTAATGATGCGTGCTGTCGAGCTGTTCGGCGAGTTCATGATGACCTTTGGTCAGTTTCTCAATCTCCCTGATCAGAGTCCAACGCAGGTCTTGAAGCTCGTTACCCTCGCCCGCCTGGCGCAGCTCGCCAAGCACAACTTCCAGCAATACACCAAACTCCTCGTTCTGGGCAATGGTACCCAATACCTGCTGGGCCAATGTTGACTGTAACTTCTGAATATCACGGCGCTTCGAATCAAGGTGACTGCGGTAAGCAGTATCGACCTGGTTTTCAACATTATCGTTGCTTTCATTACCTGACTCCATTGAGTCAGATAACAGCATGCCGGTACCGAAAGTTTCCGCTTCACCGCTAGTACCCGACTGTTCTTCAGAAGCAGCCTCCGATGGCTCTTCATCAGCATCCCAGAAATCCTCGTAACTACCATCAGGCAGGCGGTCTTCAGAAGGCACCGAAGCCCCGGTGTCCGGGCTAAAATCATCCGGCAGGGCCGTTTCCAGGACTTCTTGTACCGCTGTGCCCGCCGTCAGGTCTGTTTCAAATTCTTCAAGCGGAAGCTCACTGGATACATCAATTGCCTGGGCAGCGGCCTTTAAACCAGGATCCATATCTTCTGGCGCTTTATCGATAATCCCGAACGAAGCCAACAGGGGCTCAACGGCCTGACGAAACATTTCAGAGTCAAGCTGCTTCACAGCCTCAATCTGACTGGCGTAAAGCTCCACGTAATCATTTAATACTGCCAGGTCACTTGCGGTTAAGGGTGGCTGTAATCTTGCCTGTAGCAAGCGCACCTGCACCTGCATTGGCGAGCCATCGCGCAAGTGCCCAATATAGGCATCCAGAAGTTGGGTGACGAGCGTCAGATAGGCTTTCTCAACGGTTTGATGGCTTTCGAGCTGGTCTTCCAGCATGCGCTCTACCTGGCGATAAATAACCGCACCGGTCTTGGAATGGCGCAAAGCATCCAGCAGGCACAAGACCTTGTGCACGCCCGTAGCTTCCAGACCGCGAATATCGGCTGCACCCATGCTCTGATTAAACTCCCGCGACACCTAATTAATTATTGTGGTTTTCTTACGCTCTTCTTATGCGCTGACTGCCCGGTTATGCTCCGGTTGCAGGTAGCATATCTTGAACGTTACTCCCGTTAACCACAAAGGACAAACAGCGAATTGGACGAATTCTAAAGTTAAAATCAAAGCTTTTGAAATATCTGGATAAATTATTCACCGGGCAGCTTGATTCAGGGTATACTGGCGGCATTTTTTTGACAGGTTTTTCAGTATTATAGCGCCCTAACGCCATTGAATAGACATTTGTCCAGTCCACCCGATTGTAATTTAATGCGCACTTTTCTTACACAGTAGTAAGCTTATTTCTTAATACTACACCAGCCGATTTCCACAACTATTCAAAGCCGGCATCCCCCATATAACGACACATTTTTGACACCAACAGGGAACAAGCAGCCTGACCAAACAACCGAATGCTCCGCGGCCAGTGCAGGGAGCAGAATTCAGACGGCGCAGTTGCTTACCAGCTGACGCGACATTGCCACCAGCTCAGAGCGCCCATCCATCACCTGCAGATAAATCTCCTCAGCCTGTTCCGGCAATAGCTGCAACAGTCGCAGGCTGAATTCAGGAAACTCGCTGACATCAGGCATGTCGCCCTCATGCTGAAGCAGGAAATCACTGAGCTGAACCAGATGAACCAGCAATTCGTACTCGCCCATATATTCTGTGTTGTGGTGTTCAAGCAGCGCAATACGCAGAGGACCCGGCATTTGCCAGGCTTCCATTAGCCAGGCGCCGATACGAGCATGCCCCATCGCGATCATCTCACGAGCCTCGCCCATACCCAGCAACCGGGATTCCAGTTCGGCTACTGACTGCTTTGGGTTTGCCTGTGCCAGTTTATTTAACAGCTGAAACTCCGGCGGAAACAGATGCCCCAACAGCAATATGCCAAAATCGTGTAACAGGCCACAGAGATAACACTGGGCCTGAGACGGTCGCATGCCTTCCGGCATTACTGCACTAAGCCGTTGCATTAACACGGCACTGATAATGGCATGCTCCCAAAAGCTCTTTAAACCCAGTGGCCCCTTCTCGGGAATACAGAACGAACGACCTGCAGCCAGACCGATAGCCAGATTCATAACCATGTCATAGCCCAGTACCCGGGAGATAGCCTCCTGGATATTAGTAATACGACCGGTATAACCATAGTAGGAAGAACTTGCGTAGCGGATCACCTGCGCGGCGAGGCTGGGATCCAGTTGAACAATGTCGGCGAGTTCACGCGCACCGGCATTCGGATCTGATTGCAGCCCCAGAATGCGGCGTCCTAAATCAGGCATCGGGGGCAACTCGTAGACCTGTTCGATCCGCCTTTCGACAGATCTGGAACCTTCGGGTTCAAGGACTATTGCCATCGTTACGAGACCCTGCCAACCGTGCGTTGTACTGAAAGGTAATTGACTAGCGTCCGTACAGGAATGGGTATCCGTTCTCAGCTGCAGACAAGATGAGGCTGCAACAACCGGTTAGCGGCCGGGTACGGCATATTCTTTATGGAAGACTTTAGCCAACACGGCTTCAGTTAAGCTGGATTCGTTGCCCCCAGGGTACCTTGCCTCTACCCTTGATCAACCAGAGCACCGCAAAACCCGGCTCGCTTTTGGGAAATTCACCTTCGGCATCAGTGAAATAAACCAGCAGATCGGGCTGTTGCCCCGTCTGCTCCAACCACTCGAAAGCCGGTACAAACCGCGTGCCACCGCGACCGTAAAGATTATCCGGCATGCTGAATTCTTCCCAGGGCTCATAGATCCATGGCCCGTGCTCGCAGAGCCTGGCGTCACAGGCGTGCAACGTCAACCGGGCCCGCATCTGTCCTTTGATCGCATCGATTTCAGAAATAAACTCCCGCATTTCAGTGTCATTAATCGAACCGCTGGTATCGAGTACCACCACCACATCAACTTGCGTGCTCTTCAAGGTCGGGAGTATGGCATTACCTTCGCGGCGGGAAGGCCGCTGATAGCTGTAATCATCACGCGCTGCAGCGGTCATGTAGCGTGCGAGCAGCATACGCCAGGGTAACTGCGGCTGCAGCAGATGCTCGACCAGACGTGCCATGGTCGCGCCCAGCTTGCCTGCCTGCATGGCCTGCTGCGCGGCTCCAGCGAGACGCTGTCGCCACTGGACCTCCAACTGCTCCTGCTCGGTTTCCGAAAGCGGTCGCGGCACGTCACCGCTCTGATCAGAGTCGGCCTGCCCTTGCCCGCTACCACCACCCTGCTCGCTATCCTGATCCTGGTCGAGCGGCTGACCACCAGATGCGCCGCCAGACTTGTTTTCCTGATCGTAAAAATGGTCGTCGTGTGTCTCCTCCTCCATATCGTCATCGATATAAGGATAGATTTCCTCGGCCATCATGTCTTCGAAACCACTTTTAAGCAGCACGCCTGGCGGCGGCTTTAGTCCGTCCTTGATCAGTAGCGGATTGATCGCCATATCACAGGCAATATCCCAGCGATGCTTTACACGATGTTCGCGACGTGCGAAATGCGACAAGGCACAATGCAATGCTTCGTGCGCCAGCACAAACTGCGTCTGATCCAGAGTCAGGTTTTTAATGTATTCGGGGTTGTAGTAGAGCGCGCGCACGTCGGTACCAATGCTCTTGCAACGCTCTGGCTTGACTGCCTTTATCGGCAAACGAAGTACCAGCGCACCCAGAAACGGACGATCCAGGATCAGGCGGGTTCGCGCGGCACTGAGTTTGGTTTCAATTTCGTCGCTCAAGTTTGCACCCTTCGCAACCGGATAGTCACATGTCGAACAGCATGACGTCAGACACTGCCTTGGCCCACTTGGAAAACTGTGGAACCTGGAAGAGGTCCTGACCGATGGCGCGGTGCATATCCGAAATCAGCATGACGCCCATCTCGCGCTGCGGAAACTTGCCCGCATAATCAATAATATGTCCATGCACCGTGTTGGCATCAGCGCTCTGTTGTGCCCGGATAGCCCGTCCAACCAATGCTGTAGCAACGGCATACTGTAAATCGGTTTCCTTGGGAACCGGTACCGACTCCCCACGCGTGATAGCGTCGATGTCCGGCAACTTATCGAGATTATCGACAAAAGCATGCAACTCGATACCGGCAGCCGGACCTACACAGGCCTGCAGCGCCTCGACCAGAACATCGGAATGGCCGTTGAACTTCTGCAACGCCCGATGGGCGAATTCCCAGGAACGTGGTGAAGGAAACGCAACCGGGTTGTGCGCAGGATCAAACTCGAACAACAATTCCGGCCGGAAACGCAGAAACGCGATCAGGCGCTCATCGATGCCCTGGCCATACGCCCAGGCAACCCAGTCATCGAGATTAACGTCGAGTTCATAGTGTGAAAAGCGGTTAGCCAGCGGCGCAGGCATGCTATAGGTCACGCCACGATCTCCCTGCCGATTGCCGGCAGCAAAAATCGCCCAGCCGTCCGGCACCTGGTAAGCACCCAACCGACGATCCAGAATCAATTGATAGGCAGCTGCAGAAACACTGGGCGGCACAGACGTTATCTCATCCAGAAACAACACGCCGTTAGGCCCGTGGCGCCCGGCATCCGGCAACATTGCAGGCACTGCCCATTCGACCTGATCACCGACTCGAAACGGGATACCGCGCAGATCGGTGGGTTCCATCTGCGACAGACGCAGATCGATAACCGGCACTTGATGCTGTTCCGCCACCTGGGCGACTATCTGGGACTTGCCGACACCCGGCGGCCCCCACAGCATTACCGGTGTATGTTGACCGTGCTGAACGCTCTGAAACTCGGTTTCCAGGATGGTCAAAAGCTGGGATGGACGCATGTCTCCTCCAAATTCCGGCGTCCGTATGACGCCTCCCCTTAAAGCATCACATAGTACGCAGATCGCGCAAAAATTGCATGGCGACTCTCAGAAAACCACCTAAACACAACGGGTTAAATCGCGTTTTCGAAACACATAAATCCGCGCATAAACCCACTCAATAATTCGCTCGAATCGCCGTTACCTTGTGGTACTAGATAATCCAGAATCATTCATACATGCCACCAGTCAAAACCAGTATTTCACGTCTGCTGCTATGTTCTTCAGACACACAGAAACTCACCCCTTTAGCACAGCGTCTCCAGGCGGCAGGTGTTGAGGTAGATTGCGTCATCACCGCTGAAGAAGCACGTGAACTGCTTTGGCAGCAACACTATGACGGGGTTGCCATTGACCTGCTTCTGGCAGATCGTGATGGCATATCCTTCGCCATGGAACTACGCGAAGAACACCCCTGGATGTCGGTTCTGGTCATCTCGACAACACAGCAAACCAATAACGGGAAAAGCGAACCTGACTGGCTGTCTCGCACCAGCGATCACGCGCGCCTGGTATTTGCACTAAAACAGGCTGGCCAGCGGTCGGCCGGACGAATGCCCTGCATACTGCACGTCGAAGATGACGACCGGCTCGCCGAACTGGTGCAGAACACCATTGGTCAGCAGACACAGTTGTTTCGCGCCCGGTCAGCACAGGAAGCCCGTATCGCCATGGCGCTGAGGAATTATGATCTGGCGCTGGTACGCACCCATTTGTCTGCGTTGTCAGACCAATGGCGTGGACACCAGTCTTCTGAACAAACGGCTCTCTGTGTCAGCGCGGACACCACGGCCGACCCCTTTCTGACCATACTCAGCAACTTGCGCCGCAGTGCCTATGTGCACGAACCGGCTTACTGTTAACAGCTTAGTCACCAGACTCAAAGCATCAGGGCACGCCCTAATCTAATCGCAACAATGCAACCTGTCCGGTCCGCACATATTTCAGATAATCGCTCATAATCAGGTCGTGATCGAATACCAACCCAGGACAATCTTCCGGGGCATAGCAGGCAAGGCGCTTCGCATCATCCCGGGCACTCGGCTCACCACTGGCTGTCGCCACGTACACGGCACTCACAGTATGCCCGCGACTATCCCTGGCAGGGTCGGAATAACAACCCAGCAAGACCTCCAGCTGTACATCAAGAGAAGTCTCTTCCTTCGCCTCGCGCACCGCAGCAGCTTCGAGACGCTCACCGACATCGACAAAACCACCGGGCAACGCCCAGCCATGCGGAGGGAACTTGCGTTCGATCAAAACGATGGTGTGTTCCGGACGATCAGCCATTCGGATAATAATATCGACCGTCAGTAACGGGGTTTCGGGGCGGCTCACAGCATTACCATTTCAGGTTACGCAATTGTCGGCGCGCCTTTTTATCAGGTTTATGCTCCGGCCGGGGTGTACTGGCATTTGCCAGGCTATACTGCTCGCGCAATACAGCACGCTTTTCCACGCTATCTTGCGACTCCTGGTAAAGCGTCTGAGCCATTTTGGCAGGACCGCGACGCTCGGATAATGCCAACACTGAAACACAAAAACTGAAACCGTCCTTGCGAATCTCCAGTTGGTCTGCAACTTTCACTGCTCGTGCAGGCTTCACACGTGCGCCGTTTAACTGCACCTTGCCGCCAGTCACGGCCTGGGCAGCCAGGCTGCGCGTTTTATAAAAACGCGCAGCCCAGAGCCACTTGTCGATGCGTACGCCGTCGCTCAATCCGCTAAACGCTTGATCAGGACAACCCTATCAACAGGCTGTTGGTACGCTTGACGAAGGCAACCGGATCTTCCAGCTGCCCACCTTCACTAAGCATGGCCTGTTCAAACAACAGACGCGACCACTCGCCAAAGCGCCCATCATCGGTTTCCTGTTCCATGCGCTTGACCAGCGCATGTTCAGGATTTACTTCCAGGGCAGGCTTGCTGTCTGGCAGATCATGGCCCGCCTGTTTCATGATCTGCTGCATGTGCACCGGCATTTCGTGCGCACCCAGTACCAGACAACTCGGGGAATCGGTCAAACGGTGACTGATCCGGACTTCCGAGACGTCGTCACCAAGCGCATCCTGAATACGTTTTATAAAATCCTTGTGTTCATCTTCGACCTTCTTTGCAGCCTCTTCCTCATCCTTGTCCTGCAACTTGCCGAGATCGAGATCCCCCTTGGCTACGGAAACCAGTGACTTGCCATCGAATTCAGTCAGGTGAGAGACCAGCCACTCATCGACACGATCGTGCATTAACAGTACTTCAATACCCTTCTTGCGGAAGACTTCCAGATGCGGACTGTTGCACGCCGCAGTATAACTGTCAGACGTGATGTAGTAGATCTTCTCCTGCCCTTCTTTCATGCGGCCGATATAATCTTCCAGCGTCACATCCTGGACATCTGAATTGTTATGCGTAGAGGCAAAACGCAACAGCTTGGCAATGCGTTCACGATTGGCATAGTCTTCGGCCGGGCCCTCCTTGACCACGGCGCCATACTGACTCCAGAACTCGGCGTATTTCTCCGGCTCCGAGCCGGCCATACTTTCCAGCAGGCCGAGTACTTTTTTCACTGAAGCGGCACGGATACTGTCAATAAACTTGTTTTTCTGCAGGATTTCACGCGACACATTCAACGGCAGATCATCCGAATCCACCAGGCCGCGCACAAAGCGCAGATACTGCGGCATGAGATTTTCTGCGTCATCCATAATGAACACACGACGCACGTAGAGTTTTATACCGTGGCGGCGGTCGCGGTCATACAGATCAAACGGTGCCTGCTTGGGAATGTACAACAGGCTGGTATAGCACTGTGTGCCTTCTACCTGGTTATGACTCCATGCCATGGGCTCACCAAAATCGTGAGCAACGTGTTTGTAAAACTCCTTGTACTCATCTTCGCTGATATCTTTGCGGGGACGTTTCCACAAGGCAGAAGCACTGTTCACCGCTTCGAACTCATTCTCCTTGCCTTCTTCGGCCGACACCATTTCGATCGGCAGCGAAATATGGTCCGAGTATCGAGTGATAATAGAACGCAGGCGGTAATCTTCGAGGAATTCATCCTCCCCGTCGCGCAGGTGCAACACCACCTCGGTACCACGACTCTCCTTGTCCACCACCTCAAGTGTATAGTCGCCTTCGCCACTGGACACCCATTGCACCGCTTCATTCGCAGCTGCGCCGGCCCGGCGCGTAGTCAGAGTGACTTTGTCAGCGACAATAAAACTGGAGTAAAAACCCACACCGAACTGGCCTATCAATTCAACATCCTTGCCCTGATCACCCGTCAGTGAGTCAAAAAACTGGCGGGTGCCTGACTTGGCGATAGTACCGATGTTGTCCATCACTTCTTCACGCGACATACCTATACCGTTATCGCTAACGGTAACGGTGCGCGCTTCCTTGTCAAACGTGACCCGGAGCCTGAGATCGCTGTCACCGTCGTAAAGCGCATCGTTGGACAGCGCTTCAAAGCGCAGCTTGTCACAGGCATCGGAAGCATTGGAGATCAGTTCGCGGAGGAAGATCTCCTTGTTTGAATAGAGCGAGTGGATCATCAGCCCGAGCAACTGGCGCACCTCGGCCTGAAATTCCAGGGTTTCCTTCTGGGTTTCAGTCGTCATATGTCTGTATTACCTTCGATCAATTACGTGTATTCAGATGAAATTTCTACTGGCTGTCAGGCCATATGGGGGCGCGTCACACCGATTTCAACACCCTCGTGCGCCAGTAGAAGCCGTTTTATATCAACCAGGCGTCCGTCGCGATCTCCGGCAAATCCCCCCAGTCCGGTGCGTGCCACCACGCGATGGCAGGGCACCAGAATCGGCACCGGGTTGCAGCGACAGGCATTTCCAACCGCGCGCGCACTGCTACCCAGCTTCTCAGCCAGAGCTCCATAGGTTGTTACCTGACCAGCGGGGATAGCACACAGCGCCTTCCAGACCCGGCGTTGGAATTCAGTTCCTTCAAGCTCGATATCCAGCGTGTTGGTATGCAGACCAGTCTCGAAGTAAGCGCGTATCCCGGCAACAACCCCATCAGCCGCAGGCTCAACCGCCGACTGCAGCGCAACGTCGTCACCCAGAAACTTGACCTGTCGAAGACTGCCATCGTGCAATCTGATTCCCAGGCGTCCAATGGGAGAATCTATCACCGCATCATAAGGCTGACCGTCCATCACTTACCTCCCTGGCGTTTACCGCTTCCGACCAGATGCAGGCGCTGCAGCTCGTTCTGCAGGACTGCCTTGCGACTGGCATCCGAAGTTGAACGCAACAAAGTAGTGTAAATCTGTTGAGCGTCATCTAACAGTCCAGCTTCGACCAGCGCCTTGGCAGCCCGGTACCTTGCCGTCTGGGCCCAGGGATCCATGGCCGTAGGATCATGCAAGGTGGCCGACTTCAGATAAAGATAGGCAGCCTCGTCATAGCGCTTTAGCTCCTGCAGGGAATCGGCCATCCAGAACAACAGTTCACGGCGCTGTTGCGGCTCCAGCGGCTTGTCGAGCATATCAGTGAACAGCTTCAGTGCCTGCTCATGATGTTGTACCGTCTGCAGATCAAAAACCACCTGCATTAAACGATCGATACTCTGCGCGGTCCACTTCTGTTCTTCCGACGACAAAAGCTGCTCCAACGACTTAACGCCAGCCTCAATATCCCCCGTAAAAATAGCGACACGTGCGCGCCGAAGCTCCCAGTCAAAACGGTCACTGCCTGCCGGTGCAGCCAGATTAGCCATCAACCGTGAGGCGGTATCGAGGTCCCCGCTCTCAAGTGCCTCGTCGATCAGTTGATAGCGGATAACAATCGGCAGTCGATCGACATCCTGGTAACGCACAGACTCGAGATAGAGGCGCCTGATCAGTACGTCGCCGTGCGATTCATCTTTTAACAGGCTAACCAGATATTCGTGGGCCACGGCTTGCCGTTGGGGATTGGTACCGTATTCTGCAAGTACTGCAAACAATATGCGCGCACGCAGCGGATCAGTCTCAACGGCCTCAGTTGCGGGGAAATACCAGTCTTCATCACTACCCAGCAGCTTCTGCTCATCGTTGCCGATGCGTTTACCCCTTGCAAGATAAGCATCCCACAACTGGTCCGCGTCCAGCCGCAATACACCATGTGTTAGCTGAGCATCGCCAGGTAACGACAAGGCTTTTTCAAGATACTCGATCTGCTGATCCATATTGCCGGCGCGCGCCGCTGCTTTCGCGGCCAGCCCCCAAAAGGCGCTCTGCATGCCTGGCGCTTTCTCCTGACCAGCCAGCTTCGCAGCAGTCTTTGCGATGGCTGCCGCCTGTCCGGGGTCAGATTCAAGCGCTGCACTGGAGCGCAGAAACTGACCCTGTTGGGAGTTGTCATCCTTAAGAAGTTCACGGGCCGCTTCCGTGGCACCCGCCTGAAGCATGACCTGGGCACTCAGCCAGCGCCATTGCGGGCTTTCATCACCAAAATCCTGCCGGTAACGTTGCAATGCTATTCGGGCATCTTCGTTCTGGTCTTCCAGCACGTAACTGCGGATCACCAGTTGCCGCCAGCGTGCCCGTATTTCCCGTTGCTCACCAGCAACGCCGGACCACAACAGCTCGCGCAAAGTACCACGCGCAGAGGCAGCTTCTCCCAGTTGCAGCTGCGCGTCAGCTTTGAGTGTCAAAGCCTGTCGGCGAAATCCCGGACCTACAGCCCCTGGCATGCTGTCAACACGGGCAATCAGGACTTCGAACAAACCTTGTCCAAACAATATTTGCAGGCGCTCCTGCTCCCACGCAGTCCAGGCTACCAGATCCTGATCAGCTGAAGGTTGTTCAGCATTCATGCGTTTCAAGGCAAGTTGTGGTGCGCCGGCACGCGCAAGCTGAGCCAGTTCGTTGAGGTTGGATGCATCTAATGCCTGTGCAACGAGATTACTTTCAAACGCCAGCATGAGCAGCACTACCGTGAACAGGTAGCGTAAAACAAAAACGGGCAACCTGCGGCCAGGCTGCCCGTTTGGAGATTCGCTTGCGGAAGCCAACGGCTGCCGCATGGAATCAAAGCTTCTCTTTAATACGTGCAGCCTTGCCCGACAGGCCACGCAGGTAATACAGCTTGGCTCTACGCACATCACCACGACGCTTGACCGAGATGCTTTCTATACTCGGGCTGTAAGTCTGGAAAACGCGCTCTACACCTTCGCCGTGGGAAATCTTGCGCACGGTAAAAGCAGAGTTCAGACCCCGGTTGCGTCTGGCAATGCAAACTCCCTCAAACGCCTGCAGGCGTTCGCGGCTGCCTTCCTTAACCTTGACCTGCACGACCACGGTATCGCCTGGGGCAAACGCCGGCACTTCCCTGGTCATCTGTTCATTTTCAAGTTCTTGAATAATATTGCTCATGTGCCTTTCCCCTACTACGGGTTTCCATCTGATTCCGTTGTTTGCTGTTCGCGGATGAATTCCGCAAGCAGCGCCTGTTGTTCCTTGTTCAATTCTATCTGCTCGAGCAGGTCCGGCCGACGTTGCCAGGTTCTGCCAAGCGACTGTTTCATGCGCCAGCGTTCAATCCTGGCGTGATTCCCGCCAATCAATTCTGCCGGTACTGCCTGCCCATCGACAACTTCAGGCCGCGAATAATGCGGATAGTCCAGCAAGCCATCCATAAAGGAGTCCCGCTCTGCAGACTCTTCGTCACCCAGCGCGCCCGGTAACAGACGTGCCACAGCATCAATCCATACCAGTGCCGCAGGTTCTCCACCGCTCAACACATAGTCGCCGATGGACCACTCCTGATCGACATGCTGCTCGATCAGTCTTTCGTCGATACCTTCGTAGCGACCCGCCAGCAAAATCATATGCGGCAGTTCAGCAAAGCGTTTGACCGCCGCCTGATCCAGGCGCTTGCCCTGCGGACTCAGGTAAATTACTGGCCCATCACCATGCCGCTTTGCCGCAGCAATTGCATCGGCTACCGGCTGAACCTGCATTACCATACCGGGACCACCACCGTAGGGCCGGTCATCGACATTGCGGTGTTTGTTGTTAGTGTATTCCCGGGGATTCCAGGTATCTACTTCCAGCAAACCCTTTTCTATTGCAATGCGCGGTATACCGTAGCCGCAGCAGTCCCCGATCATTTCCGGGAACAGGGTAACAACGTCAATACGCATTGCTACCTTCTAGAAATCCTTGTCCCAGTCAACCTGAATAGTGCCGGCATCCAGATCAACACGGGTAACCACCTGTTGCAGAACAAACGGTATGAGCCGCTCGCGGTCACCCTTCACTACCAGCACATCGTTAGCGCCGGTCTCAATCAAATGGTCAACTGTGCCAAGTGATTCGCCATCCTCGGTGAGTACCTCGAGCCCCTGAATATCACCCCAGTAATACTCTCCTGGTGCTGTATCCGGTAACTGATCACGCCTGATACCGATTTCGCTGCCCATCAGGTGCAAGGCCTGGTCTCTGTCGACACAGTCTTCCAGACGTGCAACAACACCCTTGCCATGGCGTTTGCCTTCTGCAACCTGCCTTGGCTGCCAGTCTCCACCCTGTTTCAAATACCAGGGTTGATACTGGACGATATTCTCACGCGGCTGAGTATAGGAATAAAGCCGAACCCAACCCTTGACGCCGTAGACTCCGGAAATACGACCTACCGGAATTATCGACAGCGTTGTGTCGCGCTCGCTTACGCCGCCTGCTCCTTAAGAAGCTTGGCAACGCGATCGGAGGTCTGCGCGCCCTTGCCGACCCAGTGTGCAGCGCGCTCACCATCAATATTCAGACGGACTTCGCCGCCCTTCGCCATGGGGTTAAAAAAGCCGATGCGTTCGATGTAGCGACCGTCCCGGCGGTTGCGGGAATCAGTGACCACCACATGATAAAAGGGCTTCTTCTTTGCGCCACCGCGTGAAAGCCGGATCGTAACCATCAGGTAAAACCTCTAACAAATTTACGTTGACACGGCGCGCCGAAACCGGCTCCGCGGAAAAGCGGGCATTTTACGCGAAATCATTGAAATGTGAAGCATCTGAAAACAAATAATGTCTGACAGCCTCACATATCAGCATCGTTTACAGTGACGGTTTTTTTTACATTTAATTTAGAGTTCGTAATATCCCGTACAAAGCCATATAACGTGTTGTAATTACTATTATATAACCAAGCCAGAAGCGATGTAGACGGACGTCTATATGACGATATTATTTACATATTTGCGTAGGACCCCTTTCGACGCCTCGCCAACTTTTAATACAACGCATTGTTTTTGCGGTTTATTTCAAAGATGGCACACAGGTTGCTTTGTATCCAGTTGAGCAACACAGGTAGGCAACAAATCAGGGGAATAAAAGGGTAGTCGGATGCCAGCGGTCAACAAGAGCCAGCCCGCGGCGACTAAACAGCCTTATCGCCGGCAATAATAATAACTCAGCACCGGTGACAAGGGGGGACAGACAAAAACAGACCCTGAAAACTTACGGCGATCCTTTCGGGATCGCCGTTTTATTTTTCTAGAACGGAAATCCCTGTGGCATCCG